>Ga0209687_1000030_pt1 | contig 68367 bp, 68 predicted proteins | sample GraSoiAngelo_136_FD_185893 | JGI IMG/M metagenome (GOLD analysis project Ga0209687, IMG submission 185893) | Grasslands soil microbial communities from the Angelo Coastal Reserve, California, USA - 14_0929_09_20cm (SPAdes) (version 2) | ecosystem: Environmental > Terrestrial > Soil > Grasslands ...
TGACGAACGACGAATAAAATCCGAACCTCGAATGGCGAAAAACCACAAATAAATCGCTAGCTTACTCTCCGGTTGCTGCTCGCAAACAGTACGCATGACGCTGCCGTTCCAAGATAAATCTTGCGCGCGCGCGTTTCGAGCTTCGGATTTTGTTATTCCTTCGTCATTCGTCATTAGGCCTTCGTCATTTTATTCAGGCATCGGCAAACCGATGAACCCATAGAACGCCTTACGAACCGCGTCTGGCATAAAAATATCGAAGAGCAGCTTCACGTTAAGCACAATAATAATGCCGGCTGCCGTCCAGCCCAGAATTTTCACCCAGAGACGGTTGGCAAACTCGCCCATTTTCGCCTTTTCCCCCGTAAACCGCATCAAAGGCCAAACGGCAAAACCGAGCTGCATGCTCAATACGACCTGACTGGCAACCAGCAATTCCGTAGTCTTGCCTTCACCGAAAATACCGATGATGAACACCGCGGGAACGATGGCGATGAGTCGCGTAATCAACCGGCGCAGCCACGGGGTGATGCGAAAATTCAAAAAACCTTCCATCACAATCTGTCCGGCGAGCGTGCCAGTCAGGGTCGAGTTCTGTCCGGAAGCGAGCAGGGCCACCGCGAAAAGGGCACTGGCCACGCCGACGCCCAGCAGCGGGCTGAGCAATTTATAGGCGTCCTGAATTTCCGCGACCTGCTGGTGCCCCGACCAATGGAAAACCGCGGCTGCCAGTATCAGGATCGCGCTGTTGACGAACAAAGCGAACATGAGCGCCGCGCTAGAGTCGATGGTGGCGAACTTGACCGCCTCGCGCCTGCCCTCCGGCGTCTGCTCGAACTTGCGCGTCTGCACGATGGACGAGTGCAGGTAAAGATTATGGGGCATCACGGTCGCACCAAGAATGCCGATGCTGACGTAAAGCATTTCCTGATTTGCGACGATGCCTGGATTGGGAATAAACCCCAGGAGGATGCCGGTCGGGCTGGGCTTGGAAAAGATCAGTTCAGCGGCAAAACAACCTCCGATGGTGGCGATCAGAGTGATCACAATAGCCTCGACATAACGAAAGCCTTTGGTTTGCAGATACAACACCAGGAGCACATCGGACGCAGTAATGATGCAACCCCACACCAGCGGAATTCCGAAGAGAAGCTGCAGCCCGATGGCCGAGCCGACAACCTCCGCCAAATCGCAAGCAGCGATGGCGAGCTCGCAAAGAACCCAGAGAAGCCAGACGGTCGGTGTCGAGTAGTGATCGCGACAGGCCTGGGCTAGGTCGCGGCCCGTGGCCACCCCGAGTTTGATGCACAAATGCTGGAGCAGGATGGCCATCAAATTGGAGATCATGATGACAGCCAGAAGCGAGTAACCAAACCGGGCCCCCCCAGCCAGATCGGTGGCCCAGTTGCCCGGATCCATGTAGCCGACCGCCACGAGAAATCCTGGGCCGGAGAAAGCCGCCAGTTTCCGCCAAAATGAAGCCGTCGTCGGAACGGCGATGCTGCGGTGGACTTCCGGCAGGGAAACCTCGCCAGCGGTTTTCCGCCAGGCTACATGAGGTTTTGCTGCAATTGTGCCGTCGCGTTGTGTCATCATTTTCCTGGCCGTTTCATTTTCGAGATCTTCACTGATGAGTAAGCTTGGTCTTGAAAATTAGTCTGACCTAATTTAGTTGTATAACAATATGATTCTGTCAATTATCAATTATCTATCTCTTTGACTATTTCACCCTGAATCCTATTTTTCGGAGCATGCGCCGCAAGACGTCCTACTCCGCGCTCGGCAGTTCCACCGCGGTCGAGGATTACCTGGAACGCATCCTCGAACTGATTAACTCAAAAGGATACGCCCGCGTGGTGGACATCGCGGCCGCCTTAAGAATTTCCCAGGCAAGCGTGACCAATATGGTTCAGAGACTGGATGCCGAGGGTCTGCTGAAGTACGAAAAGTATCGCGGACTTATTTTGACTGCAGCCGGTAAGAGCCTGGCCCATAAAATCGCCCAGCGGCATAAACTTCTGACTGATTTTCTGGGACTGCTTGGCCTCGACGATCGCGTCATTTATCATGATGTAGAGGGAATGGAGCATCACATTAGCCCCCCCACCTTGCGCGCAATTGAAGCTCTCACCGCTCAACTGCGGCGCCGACCGGCGTTGCTGGCGGAATTGCAAGCTGCGATTGCATAGGCGACCCATGAGGAAGAAAAGGATTTCATCGCGTCGGGCTGCGATTCCCGTTCGAGCGCTTGATTTCGTGATGTATAACACGAAAAACATTCGCCGGGCCCGGGCCTTTTATCAGAAGCTTTTTGGCCTCAAGCGCGGAGAGGAGTGGAATGATTTCTGGAGTGAGTTCGCCACCGAACCGTTGACGTTTAGTCTCAACGGCACGGGACATAAACGCCATCCTGAATGGGACTGGAGTGGGCCGGCGTGCGTCGCGCTAGCGGTGGACGACGTTCGCGCTGCGATTGATATTTGCCGCAGACACCGCGTCAAGGTCCTCATCGAGCCAGTTCAGACACGCGTCTGCTGGATGGCATGGATTGCGGATCCAGATGGCAACCGGATTTGCCTGCATTCACGCAAAGACGGGACAGCAGGATAGGACTACACCTTGCCAGACGCGGGGACTGTCGCTGCCGTGTTGCTGCTCAATTTCTTAAAGTGAAGTTGATTTACACGGCGACCGTCGCTTTGAGAAACCGTAACGATATAGTTGTCGATCTTGACCTGTTCACCCTGCTTCGGCAGGTGACCGAGCAGGTGCGTGACGTACCCGCCGACGGTACTCACGTCTGCGCTCTCCAATTCTAGTTTCGCGAGCTCGTTCAATTCGTAAAGGCCCAGCGCGCCGTCCACAGTGAATTCGTTTGCATTGATCTTACGAAACTCTTCCTTTTCAAAATCGAATTCGTCCTGGATATCACCAACCAACTCCTCGAGGACGTTCTCCATTGTCACCATGCCGACTGTGCCGCCAAATTCATCCACCACCAGGGCCAGGTGGGCATGCTTGCTCAGGAATAACTTGAGCAATTTCTCCAGTGGCATCATCTCCGGAATGGGAATTAAATCTCGTTTGATCTTCAGGAGATCGGGATGCTCCGCGCGCATCAGCGTGAGCAGTTCCTTGATGTGGATGAGGCCGATGGTGTTATCGAGATTCTCGCGACACAGCGGAAACCGCGTGTGCCGGGATTCGATTGCTTTTTTCACATTGGCTTCGAAACCGTCTTCCAGATTGAAGTAAACGATTTCTCCGCGTGGCGTCATGATATCGCGCACCACGCGGTCACGCAGATCCAGCACATTAAAGACAAGCTCCCGGCCGAGAGGTGTGACCTCGGCGGATTTTACGCTTTCACTAACGATCAAGCGCAGTTCTTCTTCGCTGTGGGCCAGTTCACCTGCGGCGATGGGTTCCACACGAACAAGGCGACGAAGGACCCAGTTGCTCGCGGCGTTTAGGAACCAGATCGCTGGTTTAAAGATCGCGTAAAACAATCGTAGCGGCGCGCTGACAAATAGCGCAGCAGCCATGGATTTGCGGATGGCGAGAATTTTAGGGGCCTGTTCCCCAAGCACGATGTGCAAAAACGTGATGGCAGAAAATGCCAGCGTGAAGGAAATCGACTTGATTACCGCCGTGGATTCGATTCCCGCAATACCGAAAAAAGGTTGAAGCATTCGCGCGAGGAAAGGTTCCCCCACCCAACCAAGACCGAGGCTGGCTGCAGTAATCCCAACCTGGCAGGCAGAAAGATACGCGTTCAAATTGTCCCTGATCTGTTTTACGAGGGATGCTCGCTTAACCCCTGTGTCAGCCAGCGTCTTGAGCTGGCTGTCGCGGATTTTCACCAGCGCAAATTCGGCGACGACAAAGAACCCGTTGACCAAGACCAACGCCATAACCGTCATCAACTTGACGATCAGGAGCATCAACGGGTCCCAATGCCGCGCCACTACGTCAGCAATGAACGCCAGCGAAAATAATGAGGGGAAGTTCATCCAGATTCGTGTAGCAGCCGGTTTATGACCTGCCGATTCACGCGCCGCACGGCGACGCGCCTACGCTAGAAAATTTACCAGCTCGACTTGGTTACGCCAGGAATCAAGCCTTGAGAGGCCAGCTCACGGAAAGTCAGACGAGACATCTTAAACCGGCGAATAAAAGCGCGCCGGCGACCGGTAACCTCGCATCGGTTTACGACACGCGTCGGACTAGCGTCACGCGGCAATTGACAAAGGCCGGCATAGTCCTTTTTCGCCTTCAGCTCAGCGCGTAACGCGGCGTACTTCTTTACCGTCGCGCGTTTGCGTTCATTGCGATTGATCCAGGAGGTCTTGGCCATAAAGAGTGCTGACTATAATGCAACACCTATAGTTTGCAACAGGACCCAGCTCCTGATTGCTTACCCCAAGGCGCTTGCTCGTCGTCGTTTGACAAGTGCGCCGGTCGACCGACGGCCACTCGATGAACCGGATGCACGCTTTTGCTTGAGTGATTGCGTCCGGTTCAGGCTGTCCTGCAACACCTTGACCAGATCGACAACATTGGTCGGGGCCGGAGGAGCAGGCGCTTTCGCCGCGATCTCTCTGTTCTGCGCTTTCTGCTCGATGATCTCCATTAATGCCGTCCTGTATTCGTCCCGATACTTTTCTGGTTCCCAGGAAACTGCCATGCTCTCGATTAGCGCCTGCGCCATTTTTAGTTCCTTATCGCTCACGGCTGTAGCCGAACCATCCTTCAAAACCTCGGTGCTCAGTATTTCGCTGGCGAAGTGCATCAGTTCCAAAATCAGAAACAACCCATCCGGTTTCACTGCAGCCAGATGCTCACGGTTGCTGATCACGACCTTGGCAATGCCGATCTTGCCGGTCCCGCTGAGCGCCTTATGCAAAACCGCGTAAGCTTTTTCGCCACCCTTTTGCGGCTCAAGGAAATATGGCTTGTAGAAAAACTTTGGATCGACCTGCTCCACGTCCACGAAGTCGGTAATATCGATGGAATGTGTGGACTCGATCCGCACCTTCTCGAAGTCCTCGTCCTTCATCACTACATAACGGCCCCGCTCGTACTCGAAGCCTTTCACGATTTGGTCGGCTGGAACTTCCTTTGAGTCGGCCTCCGCCACCTTTTTGTATCTGATAGGGCTAAGATCGCTGGAGCGAAGCTGTCGAAAACTAATTTTCTCTTCGCGCGTGGCTGGATAAACCGCCACCGGAATATAAACCAGCCCGAAGCTAATGCTGCCTTTCCAAGTAGGACGCATCGGTAGGCAACCCTTTTTCCACAGTAGCTTGAGCATGTCAACCTCCCAGCCCTACATGCCACCCTCGCGGATTTGCCTTGAAAGTTCGGGAAACGGCTTGATGTTGGGGCCTAGCGCATGAGCCTTATCGCCAGCTTCATGAATTTGGCAGGGCCGGACCTGATCGTCATCCTGCTGATTATTCTGGTCTTGTTCGGGGCAAAGAAATTACCGGAACTTGCCCGCGGAATGGGCCAGGCGGTGAAGGAGTTTCAAAAAGCAAAGGACGAATTCAGCGACGAACTGCACAAAGCTGGAAAGTCCGAAACCGAAACCGCCAAGGCTGACGTGAAACCGGCGCAATCGACTGTGCCGCGAAGCCAGGGCGAATCTGCAGCCAGCGTGACGCCGCCACAGTCGAACGAGGCAGTTACACCTGGCAATAAAGCCGACCAGGTCTAACCCTCGAATCGACGCGAGGTCGCGTTGCATTACCAAAGCTCCTGCAAAGCAGAGCACATCCATTCCGTCGCCTCTCCCCAGTGCGTGTTTGACCAAACGCGCGATCTACGGCAAAATCGCGGCTCGTTTATGGTCGAATCTGATCTACGCACTCGCATCAAAGAGATGCTTGTAAAAAACTTGATGCTGCAGGTTACCCCGGAACAGATTGGGGATGATCTTCCGCTTTTTGGTGCGAACGGTCTCGGTTTGGATTCCATCGACGCGCTCGAGCTGGTGGTGAGCATGGAAAAAACATTTGGGGTCGGTGTGCCAAGCTCGGAAGTAGCTGGCAAAGCCCTTCAAACCGTAAATACAATCCACGATTACATTCTCGAAAAGCGCAGCGCGGCTGCCTAAATTGCGGTAACGGCAGTCGTTGCCGATTCGACGTGAACATTCTCTACGTAGAGAGCAGCCGCAGCTGGGGCGGCCAGGAATACCGCACCTGTCTCGAGATCAATTGGCTGAATGCTCATGGGCATGAAGCATGGCTCATCTGCAATCCAGATAGCCAGGTGCACTCCAAAGCCTCTGAACTCGGCACACGTCTGGTAACGATCCCACTCAGCAGCCGAGTTGATCTGCTTTGCTCGTGGCGGCTGTGGAGATTTTGCCGGCGAAACCGCATCGATTTACTCAAAACCTACAGCTCGAAAGATCACTGGCTTTGTCTGCCGCTCTATTTCTGCGGGATTCCACTAAGCCGCGCGCGCTGCATCACCGACCCGATCGGAAGCAAAGGACGCGCATTTGTCTTCAAGCATGGCTGTTCGAACGTTGTGGCGGATGCATCGGTGATCAAGCATGAACTTGTTCAGGAACACGGCGTTGATCCTGCGAAAATTGAAGTCATCGGTTCAGCCGTCGATTTGGAAAAATTCAAGCCGCCGCGCGATCGGATGAAATTCCGTCGTGAGATCGGTGTTGGCGCAGACGTTCCGCTCATTGGAAACGTCGGTATGATCCGGCCGGATAAAGGCCAGCTCATTCTCGTTGAAGCTGTTCCTCTGGTTTTAGCAGAGCGACCGGATGCGCGCTTCGTCGTCGTGGGACAGGGCACCGGTATTCTAAAGCGCGGAATCCACGTAAGGAACGCTATCGATCGCGCCGGCCTGGCCGATCAAGTCGTCATGGCTGGGTATCGATGGGACACGCCCGATGTTTATGCGGCGTGTGACATAATAGTGATCGCTTCGCTGCGTACCGAAGCATCACCCATCGTGTTGCGCGAAGCCTTTGCCAGTGGTCGTCCCGTCATCGCGACAAAAGTGGGCGATATTCCGGAAATTATTGGGCATCGACAGAATGGTCTGCTCATCGAACCCGGCGACGCCAAAGCTCTTGCAGCTGCGATACTGGAATTCATTTCTGATCCAAAATTGGCTGCGCATTGCGCGGCGAACGGTTTGCGCTATGCAGCCGAACATTTTTCGTTTGATGAAATGATGAAAGCAAAGCTTCGCGCCGACATTGCACTGTTAGGAAACGGCATGGATCGTGGAATGTCTGTCAGCACGATATCGTCGCAGGAGGTTGATTCTCGATCGGAAGCTCTCACGCAGTTGAAGAAGAATTGATCGCATCGATCAACTGACGGAAGCGCCCGAACCTGCTGCGGAAAGGCGTAAAGATCAGCCGGGGCAAACCCAAAATTTCAGGTTCATTTTTTTCCTGAGAGAGCGCCGTGCCCTGGATGATTTCGCCTTTGCGCACGATATCGGCGAATTGCTTGTTAAGGTTGGAAACCGCATCCTTCGACAAGCGATGATTCATTCGAATTACGAATCGTTCCTCTACCCAGCGCGCTGAGTGATAGATTTTGTAAAAATTTAAAATTTCTGCGACGGCATCAGGTACGCTGTGCGTGATTTTGAAAAAGGAAAAATCTTCCTCAGAGATGAAGCCTGACTTAAGCAGACGGTCTGTAATAAACTTCATCCAGACCTTCCAATAATTTCCACGTGGCCGATCCAACATCACCACCGGAATAATACGGGCTTTCCCCGTTTGCATGAGTGTAAGCACCTCGAATGTTTCATCGAGTGTGCCAAAACCCCCCGGAAACAACGCGAACGCATGCGCCTCTTTCACAAAGTTCAATTTCCGCGTGAAAAAATAATTGAGGGTAATCAGCTTGGGATCGCCTTCGATGATTTCGTTGGCTCGCTGTTCAGATGGAAGCCGAATGTTAAGCCCGAAGCTATGCGCGCGGCCCGCGCCCCGCTGCGCTGCTCCCATGATTCCGTCACCGCCACCGGTGACCACCATGAAATTGTGCGCCACTATTTCCCGAGCGAAATCCTTCGCCACTTCGTACTCGGGTGAATCGGTTGGAGTGCGCGCCGATCCAAAAACGGCCACTTTTCGCAAATGCTGAAATGGCGCGAAGACCTTCGCCGCGTTGCGCATTTCTTTTATCGAACGATTGATCAACTTGAGATCCGCAACGCTCATGCGATCACGGGCTATCGTCAGCGCGGTAACGATCATTTCCTCGATCAGTTCGGGAGATTCCTTTGCGTCCCAATCGCGAACCAATTGCCGCACGCGCGCATCGAACGGCGGATCAATACTCCATTGTCGCCGTGTTGGCTGATCGTGAATTGCACCCCCTGTGAAATCTTCCTCCATAGCTAAAATGTACTCGCAGTCGTCTCAGCTGCACGTTTGCGAATGCAAACACGTCTTCCGTTAAGCGGAAACCAGGTCTTCTAAAATCTCGCGCATGTGACGGATGGGCAGCGAATAATGCCCCGCGTTGTCAATGAACCGCGCGTTGCAGTCAGGCAATCGATTGGCGACTTCTTGCGCCAGATGCACTGAGAAAGCCCGGTCTTGCTTTCCATGCCAAAGCCGCACCGGAACACGTATGTCTTCCAGCGAAAATCCCCACGGCAGCGCATAGATCTGCGCGTCCGCCATGACCCCTTCAGCCGACCCACGCCAGGCGCGACGCTGGCTTTCAAAGATAGCTTCGAACGCTGCCGCATCGCGCAGGCTTTCTGCATCGCATGGTCGCAACATCAGCATTTTCAAAAGTAATGGCCGAAGATGGACAGGCGGACGCAAAGCCAGAATTGGGCGCGCCATACAAAATAACCTTCGCAAAAGTTGCGGTCGCGATCGATGGAGCGCCAGCATCCACCGGTAAAGTGGCAGCAATCCTCCTGCATCCTCAAGCTCGGCCATGGGAATCGCGCCGGCTACGATTGCAATTGCCCGCACCCGTCCCGGCATTGTCACTGCCATTGCGTACGCGTAGGGTGCGCCACCAGAAATAGCGAGTGCTCGAAATTCGCCAATACCGACGTGATCGAGAACTCGTTCGATAACGCGCGGCCAATCGGCCAATTTTCGATTGGGTTGCAAACTCGATCTGCTAATGCCCGGTCGGTCGGGTGAAATTATGCGAATACCGAGGTCGCGCGCTGGTTCGTCCGTAAGTCGCGCCATGGTGCGTGAGCTCGGCCAGCCGTGGCAAAATATCACCGGCACTCCATTTGGATCACCGTATTCTTCAAAAGCAACGACGGCACCGCTCTCGAGTTGAACGAAATTCTCCCTATTCATGCTAAAATAGTGACCGCTTTTTTTTGCCGCTTGTATTGCAAGCATCTAATCTGTAAGGCAAAGTGTAATGCGAACAAGGCGCCCCCGTGGCCTTCGCATTATTGGTTATGAATGATCAATCACAACCTCCCGCGGGAAAGATCTCGGTGCACGGCAACGGGCTGGGAGCACCTTCGCCGGAGGAGGTTGAAACACGCGCCAGGGAAATTGCGATGATCGATGAGCGCAACCCTGATGAATTTACCGAAGCAGATTGGAAACAGGCCCGCCATGAATTGATGGGGGCGGAAAATAATACTCCTCCCGAGGAAACTCCGGACAATGCCGATCTTACTGAAGAATGGAATGTCGTTGCGAGTTCCAAAGGCCACCGCGCGCCGCGTCCCGGCACCGAGGAAGAGGAAACGGTCGGCGAGCATTGCGTCATTGACGGTCTCGAAGAAGCGACTCATGACCAGATGCTCGAAGCGCGCAAGGAAGAACTCGAACAAGAGGGAGAAATTCTTTGAGCTCTGCTTCAGCGGAAGCCGTTACCGATTCAGTGACGGCGAAACCAGCCCACTTTCATCCGAGCTCGGGACGTGTTGAGCGCCTTCTTACGCGTTTTCATCAAATCAGAGACTTCACCAACAGTCTCTGCGCGGATCTAGAACCAGAAGACTGCGTCGTACAATCGATGCCGGACGTCAGCCCCACGAAATGGCATATTGCTCATACCACATGGTTTTTCGAAACGTTTATCCTTAAAAAGTTCAGCCCGGGTTATCGTCCTGAAATTCCGCAGTACGCTTATCTGTTTAATTCGTACTATAACGCCGCGGGCGATATGCACCGACGCGATCTACGCGGATTAATTTCGCGTCCGACGGTAAGGGAGGCCCAGCGTTATCGCGCATCGGTCGATTCGCATGTCGACAATTTGCTATCCACTGCAGACGAAAGATTGCTCGATGAAATCGAACCGATCCTCGTTCTCGGATTTCATCATGAGCAACAGCATCAGGAATTGTTGGTCACCGATATCAAGCACGTGTTCGCGCAAAATCCGCTTTATCCTGTTTTTCGAAAAGGTAGGGCGCGAGTCGCCGCAGCGACTGCTCCGAAAACTGCAGGGAGGAGCTCTGCGACGCCGGCCTCACAGGGTTCGCCCCTCCAATTTATCGACTTCGAAGAGATGGTTGTCGCAATTGGCCATGACGGCCGCGGATTCGCTTATGACAACGAAGGTCCCCGGCATCGAGCGTTGGTTCCCGCGTTTTCGCTTGCTACGCGGCCGGTCACAAACGGTGAGTATATGGCATTCATCGAAGATAGTGGTTATGCGCGTCCGGAATTGTGGTTATCGCTCGGATGGATGACTGTGAACGACCAACGCTGGCAAGCGCCGCTGTATTGGACGAAACACGAAGGCGCCTGGTGGAACTTTACTCTCTCAGGATTTCGCCCAGTCGATGAATCCGAGCCTGTGACGCACGTGAGTTATTTCGAAGCTGACGCGTATGCGAACTGGGCAGGCGCGCGCCTGCCGACAGAGTTTGAATGGGAGCGCGCTGCTTTGGATTGCCCGATTGAAGGAAATTTTGTCGAGGACGAAAATTTTCATCCGCAAGAATTGTCCGCCTCAGGAGACGATAGACGTCTGCACCGAATGTTTGGCGATGTTTGGGAATGGACGCGCAGCGCCTACGCGCCCTACCCCGGCTATCGCGCCGCGCCGGGCGCACTTGGCGAATACAATGGCAAGTTCATGTGCAACCAATACGTCCTGCGTGGCGGTTCGTGTGCAACCTCACGCACACATATTCGCCGCACTTATCGCAATTTCTTCCAACCAGAAAAACGCTGGCAGTTTACTGGGATCAGACTCGCGCGGGATCCACGATGAATCTGTAGGGCGCGACCGGCAGGCGCGCGCCGAACGATATTGCCATAATGACTGCAGACCAGCTAACGGCCATACAACCCGCTTCTGCGGTTCCCCCGGTAACTTCTGATTTGCTGTCGGACGTTATCGCGGGCCTTTCCTCCGATCCGCGCACCCTGCCTTGCAAGTATTTCTACGATGAGCGCGGTGCTGCGTTGTTCCAAAAGATTTGCGAACTGCCGGAGTATTACGTCACTCGAACCGAGATCGATATCCTGGATCGAAACCGCGCCGAAATCGCGGCGCAGATTGGACCAAATATCGAGCTAATCGGACTCGGCACGGGCGCGGGCACCAAGACGCGCATTCTCGTTGAAGCGCTGGAGCAGCCCGCTGTTTATCTCCCGGTCGATATCTCTGAGAAGCAATTACGCAAATCGGCCGCGCTTTTCCGGAAAATTTTTCCCAAGTTGGAAGTTCTGCCTGTGTGCGCCGATTACTTGCAACCTGTCGTGCTCCCATCACCGCGCCGCGAGGCTGCGCGCAACGTTGTCTATTTTCCCGGATCGACTATCGGCAATTTCGAGCCAGGTGAAGCACTAGAATTTTTACGCCGCATTGCCAATGTTTCAGGTCGAGGCGGCGGGCTCCTGATCGGCGTCGATTTGCAGAAGGATCAAAGTGTGATCGAAGCCGCTTACAACGACAGCGCCGACGTCACGGCGCAATTCAACCTGAATTTATTGGCGCACATCAATCGCGAGGTCGGCGCAGATTTCGATCTAAGCCAGTGGCGACACCGCGCGATTTACAACTCAGAAGCCGGTCGCATCGAGATGTATTTGATCAGTACGACCGACCAAACAGTTCACATTGGCGCTCGAGAGTTTCGCTTCCGGGCAGGTGAAAAAATCCTGACCGAGCATTCTTACAAGCACACGCCAGAAGGTTTCATCGCGCTGGCTCGCCAGGCCGGGTTTGATTTCGTCAAATTGTGGACCGACGACGCCCGCCTGTTTGGGGTTTTCTACTTTAGCTGTAGCCGGGAGCGATGACCCCGGCCCGCGGTCCACACCCCGCGGCTACAAACCTGTAGTGGCAGCCGTGTCGGCTGTACAACTCAAATCATCCATGCTTGCAGGCGACCCGCCTGCCTCTACAGAATATCGCAAATCGCAATGAGCGCCCTCGTTAAACTCGTCGATGTGAGCAAACGCTACGCGGATGCAACTGCGTTGCATTCGACAAATCTGTCCGTCGAACGCGGCGAGACCACCATTCTCATAGGGCCAAGTGGTTGCGGCAAATCAACCTTGCTCCGATTGATCATTCGTTTGATTGAGCCCGACTCTGGCTCGATCGAGTTCGACGGTGAACCGATCACATCCGATACGATTAGCGAGCTTCGCCGGCGAATTGGATACGTGATCCAGGAAGGCGGTTTGTTTCCGCATCTGACTGCACGCGCCAACGTCCTGTTGATGGCCCGGCACATCGGGAAATCCGAAGATGAAACGCAGAACAGGCTCGTCGAATTGTGCGAGCTGACCAGATTTTCCGTCAACTTGCTGTCGCGATATCCTGTCGAACTTTCCGGAGGTCAGCGGCAACGCGTCGGTTTGATGCGCGCATTAATGCTTTCACCAGAACTGCTGTTGCTCGATGAGCCGCTTGGTGCACTGGATCCATTGGTGCGGGCTTCTTTACAGAAGGATCTTAAAGAAATTTTTGCGCGGTTGCAGCAGACGGTGCTCTTCGTCACCCATGATTTGGCCGAGGCGACTTATTTTGGCGACGACATCGTGCTCATGAAGGAAGGTCGCATTATTCAAAGAGGCTCGGCTACTGTTCTTCGCGAAAGGCCAGCCGACCCTTTCGTCTTAGAATTCATCAACGCGCAACGCGGAGTCACGCTGACATGAGGTCGCCGTTTTTCATAAGAGTTGTAGGGCGCGACCACAGCCTGCCTGCTGTGGCGAGGGCGCGCCGCGCACGGTTCCGTGCTCTCTCACTGTCATTTGTGATTCTCGTCGCGACAGTTTTCCCAGCATCAGCTAATCCAGTCATTATCGGCTCAAAAAAATTCACCGAGTCGTATGTTCTGGGCGAAATCGCCAGGCGCGCGCTAAACGATGCCGGAGTTGCAACGGAGCATCGTCAGGGAATGGGCGGCACAATCATTCTCTGGCAAGCGCTCCAAGGCGGACAAATTGATGCCTATCCTGAATACACGGGAACAATCGCGCAAGAAATTCTGAAAAATGGTCAACAACTTTCCTTTCATGAAATTCGAGACGCGCTCGGAAAATTCGGTGTTGGCATGACAGAGCCCCTTGGGTTCGACAACACTTACGCGCTGGTCATGCGACGCAGCGAAGCGCAACGCCTCGGAATTCGCACCATCAGCGATCTGCGAAAGCATCCCGAACTCAAGGTCGGGCTCACCCATGAATTTCTCGACCGCCAGGATGGCTGGCGGCCGTTGCGCGAGCGTTATGGGCTTCCCCAACAGAGCGTCATTGGGATTGATCATGCGCTCGGTTATGCCGCGCTCGCCAATGGTTCAATTGATTTGAAGGACGCTTATTCGACCGATGCAAAGATTGAAGAAAACGATCTGGTAGTTCTTGAAGACGATCTTCGGTTTTTCCCAAAGTATGAGGCTGTCTTCTTGTTTCGGTCGTCCATGTCCCCCGGCACAATCAGTGCCTTACGCCGGCTTGAAGGAGCGCTGGATGAAAAACGCATGATTCACCTCAATGTGGAGGCAGAGCGCACAAAAAATTATACCTTCGCCGCAAACTTATATTTTGAAGGCGGCGAAAGATCGGCAAGTTCAGTGGGCGAATCCTTTCCGCACAAGCTCGCGCGCTGGACGCTACGCCATCTCGAGCTCGCAGGATTTTCGCTGTTGCTTTCAGTAGTCATCGGGATTCCGCTGGGGATTATTGCCAGTCGCGGTGGCTTAATTGGGCAGGGCATTCTTGGGTTCGCCAGTGTTGTGCAAACGATCCCGTCGCTCGCGTTGCTGGCATTGCTTGTCCCTCTTCCGTTTTTCGGGATCAGCGTGCGCACTGCGATTGCGGCTCTGTTCCTTTATGGGTTATTGCCGATCGTGCGGAATACTGCGAGCGGCTTGCAGGACATCCCGCGATCGCTGCGTGAATCTGCTGTTGCGCTGGGACTCAGTCCGTTCACCCGGCTCTGGGAAATTTATCTGCCGATGGCGTCACGCTCTATTCTTTCGGGAATCAAGACCAGCGCGGTGATTAATATCGGTACCGCTACTCTCGCTGCGCTTATCGGCGCTGGCGGGCTCGGCGAACCGATCCTGAGCGGCCTCAATTTGAACGATCACGCAACGATTTTAGAGGGAGCTGTTCCTGCCGCCTTGCTGGCACTCCTTGTACAATGGTTTTTCGATGTGCTCGACCGCGTCCTGATTCCCAAAGGGCTGCGAATTTAGCGTCATGTGGTAGGGCGCGACCGCCGGGCGCGCCGCCAACGGACCGCTCGGCGATCCGTCCCTACCAGTTTCATCGATCCCAAAATGCGATGTAACGTACAATTATGGCAATCGCTTCGATTAATCCGGCTACGGGCGAAAAGGTGAAGGAGTTTGCTCCGTTCGACGATGCCGAAATCGAGAAACGACTGAAGAGCGCCGAGAATGCGTTCAGGAAATATCGCCGAACTGCGTTTAGCCAGCGCTCGGAGCTTTTGGAGGCAACCGCTGAGTTATTACTGCAGGAAAAGGAGAGACTCGCCGAAATCATCACACTCGAAATGGGAAAGTTGTTCCCAGCATCCGTAGAAGAAATCCTCAAATGTGCGCGCGCCTGTCGATTTTACGCCGAGAACGCGGAGCGGTTCCTTGAGGACGAGCCTGCACAAACGGACGCCGCCCGCAGTTATGTCCGCTATGAACCACTCGGGCCGGTCCTCGCCATCATGCCTTGGAATTTCCCGTTCTGGCAGGTCTTTCGATTTGCGACGCCAGCGCTTATGGCCGGCAATGTCGGTTTGCTGAAGCATGCTTCTAATGTGCCACAGTGCGCACTTGCCATTGAACAAATACTTTGCCGCGCGGGATTTGATGACGGCGTTTTCCAAACGCTCCTCATCGAACCGGAACAGGTCGAAAAGGTAATTGTCGATCCGCGCGTGAAAGCGGTGACCCTAACGGGTAGCGAAAAAGCCGGGAGCGCAGTGGCGAGCACAGCTGCACGTCAGATCAAGAAGAGCGTGCTCGAGCTCGGCGGCAGCGATGCATTCATTGTGATGCCAAGCGCGGATTTCGAGAGCGCACTGAGCACGGCGATTAAAGCGCGCACCATTAACACTGGACAATCGTGCATCGCGGCAAAGCGGCTCTTCATTGCAGACGAAATTTACGACGAGTTTCTTGACCAGTTCGTTGACAGGATGCGCGCGTTGAAAGTTGGGGATTCCATGGATCCGGCTACTGAAATTGGCCCTCTCGCAACCGAACAAATTCTGCAAGGCGTGCACGATCAGGTTCAGAAATCGATTGCAGCAGGCGCAAAATTATTGACCGGCGGAAATCGAATTCATGGCCCGGGATTTTTCTACGAGCCAACGGTGCTCGTCAATGTAGCACGAGAATCGCCTGCCTATCGCGAAGAGGTCTTTGGTCCGGTCGCATCCATTTTCCGCGTCCGCGACGCAGACGACGCGATCGCGATGGCGAACGACAGTCCATTCGGTCTCGCTGCCAGCGCGTGGACGAATAATCCCGAGGAACAAGAGCTTTTCACGTCTGACCTAGAAACCGGAATGGTTTTCATCAACGCAATGGTCGCCTCCGATCCGCGTTTACCGTTCGGCGGCGTGAAGCGTTCCGGTTTTGGACGCGAACTCGGCGCCGCAGGAATTCGTGAGTTTACAAATACGAAAACGATCTGGATTTCGTGACATTGTATCAAAGCGAGGACTGACCTCATTTCCATCCGTATCCCCGCCCCAAGTCTTGTTAGACGAAAATCTTTCGTATAATTCTCGTTAGCCTTTATCATGAAACTCGTCCTATTGGGAAATGCCGGTGCTGGAAAGAGCACCATGGCTCGCCGACTAATCGGCGGCAGACAGATCCCGCGCTTGTCTCTTGATGAGATTGCTTGGGATCCCGGACCACAGCGAAAACCGTTACATGAAAGTCTTGAGCTGCTTAATGATTTTCTGAAGACGAATGACCAGTGGGTGATCGAGGGGTGTTACAGCGACTTGGTAGAAGCTGCTCTGGGGCAATGCACCGAGTTGAGATTTTTGAACCCTGGTATTGAGGTCTGCGTTGCCCACTGCCACCGGCGGCCTTGGGAGCCTGAAAAATTTTCCTCGGCGCAGCAGCAGGACGCAATGCTTGAGCAACTGGTCCTATGGGTTAAGCAATACGAGATTCGGGATGACGAGTATGGCTTGAAGCGACATCGGAAAATATTCGAGCAGTTTGCGGGTTCAAAGCGCGAGTTCACCTCTTTGATTTCATACGATGAAGGCTAACCATGCGCCTGAGCGAACCCGGCCACCGGCAGGTCGCTGAGCTTGGGTCGTTACGTCCCATGAGCATTTGGAGCGCTCTGAACGTCACGCTGCTCGCCGCTATGGAAAACAAACTATCGAGGTTGTACCTTATCTTTTAGCGAACTAAGATGGGCAGAAGGTTTTTTGCAAAGCGGAAGCCGGTTCGCGAATAACCAAGCGCTTCATAAAATTGATGCGCCTCTTCCCGCTCGAATCGCGTCGTTAGAGTTACTCGGCTAACGTTTCTGCTCGCGAAATCTTTCTCCGCTGCGGCAATCAGCGCGCGGCCAACGCCACTTCGTCGCTCCTTCTTTGAAACAACGAGGGCAATAATTTTTCCGGAAGGATCATTGTATTCGTGGCTGGCGTGCGTCAGCGTGCCAATCATCCCACGGATTTCATTGTCGATCTCGGCCACAAATGAGCCGTAGCGGGGATCGCTTGAGATGGATTTCAAACGCTGGGTCATTTCGGCGCTGGTTGTTTTGTAGCCGAGTTCACACATTAGCGCAGCTAGCGCCGATGCATCGCTCAATTGGGCGTCCCGAATGGTAAGCGACACGATTACCGCGTGGTCATTCGTTCACGTCGTATTCTCTCAAGCGCGGCAACAACTGTTCAAGAATCGTCGCAACAGATTCATCGACGGTCTGTTGATCGGTGCGCACAACAATCTCCGGGTCTTCGGGCGCTTCGTAGGGGGCATCGATGCCTGTGAATTCACGAATCTGGCCAGCCCGCGCTTTTTTGTAGAGATGTTTGGGATCGCGCGCCTCGCAAACCTCCAGCGGCGCATCAACGAAGACTTCGATAAACTCCGCGTTGCCCTCCAGCGCAATCTCGCGCGCGCGGCTACGATCCATGCGGTAAGGAGAGATGAACGCGGTAATCACTACTGTGCCGGCATCGGCCATGAGCTTGGCGACTTCACTTACGCGGCGAATATTTTCCACCCGGTCGTCGGGCGAGAACCCAAGATTTGAGTTCAACCCATGTCGAATGTTGTCACCGTCGAGCACGTACGTATGCATACCACGAAGGAACAGCTCGCGTTCGACTGACTGAGCAATGGTCGATTTCCCGGCCCCAGAAAGGCCAGTCAACCAAACAACTGCTCCCCGATGGCCGCTCCGCACTGCTCGCGCGTTGGCGGTAATTTTTCCCTCGGTCCAAAAGATATTTTTGCTTTTTGTAACGGTGCGATCCGTGTAGACGCCGCCGAAAATCGTTCCGCCACCACAAATTTGGCCGTCGTCGATGATGACAAACCGTCCGAGGTCCGGAATGCGGTCGTGGTTGTCGATGACAAGTGGCGCCCGGGTTTGGATTGTGAGTCTGCCGATCTCGTTTCGCTGCAATTGTTCGCGTGCGTCACTCTTCGTCTCCAGTGTCGAGGAATCCATGACTCGCTCGATCGATACGACCTCACATTTCACGTCCTGAGTCGCCAAGCGAAGGCTGTACAAATGTCCAACACGCAGTGGCTCGCGCACGATCCAGAAAAGGTCTGCATGAAAACGATTTGCCTCGATCGGCGTTTCGTTTTCGCGCGATGCGACATAGCCTCGCTCGACAAAAATCTGCTCGCTAAGGGTGATCCCAATCGAATCTCCCGCGACGGCCGGGCCATTTTCCTGCGCGTTCCAGCGCTCGATCGTAGCGACCACAGACGCCTTGTTAGCCGGTGAGAACACGAGCTGATCCCCCGCCCTTAGCGTTCCGGTCTCTATCCGGCCTGCAATAATCCGGCGCCCATCGAAGCGATAAACATCCTGAACACAAAAGCGAAGTGGAAGATCGACATCGCGCTCCTGCGGTCCCAGCGAATCGAGTGCTTCGAGGACACTCGCCGCGCCGTACCATTTCATTTTCGCACTTGCCTGCGCGACATTCTCGCCTTCCCTGGCGGACGCGGGAATAAACGTCCGTGCTTCCAACCCAAGCTCGCGAAGAAACTTTCGATATTCCTGCTCGATCTCGCGAAATCGTTTCTCAGAGTAATCCACAAGATCCATCTTGTTTACGACCACGATGAGATGCTTGATGCCAAGCATGCTCAGCAGGTAGGCGTGACGGCGACTCTGTTCGCGCACACCTTCGTCGGCGCTGATCACCAGGATGGCCGCGTCGGCTCTCGACGCGCCCGTGATCATGTTCTTTAAGAATTCCTTGTGCCCTGGCGCGTCGATGATGGCGTATTGGCGCCGCGGCGTTCGAAAAGGAATTTCCGTCGTGTCGATCGTGACGTTTTGTTTTTGCTCCTCAAGAAGCGCGTCGAGTAAAAAGGCGAATTCAAATCCCATTCCCTCCGCTGCGCATGCCTTTTTTATTTGCTCAATCTTGCCTTCAGGAAGCGAGCCGGTGTCATGCAAAATGCGACCGATCAGCGTGGACTTCCCGTGATCGACATGACCGACGAAAACGACGCGGAGCGTCGGCGCCGCTGATGATTGCGGATTGCGGATTGCGGATTGCGGATTTGTCTGCTCCATCAGATTCACGACCAGGGAGCGCGACGCGCTGTCTTAATCGATGCGACGATGGTCGCCAGCAACTCGCCCGTTTCAACATGCAGCTTCGCCAGCCGCGAGGGCTTAAGAAGTTTGAGTGTCATAATTACTTCCATCCAGTACGCTGCCTCATCGCATTCTTCCTCGACAATGCCTAGTTTTGCGACGAAGTCAGCTCGCGACTTGGCGCGTGCCGCTGCGCGATAGTTTGCTCCGACGGAAGTTCCGGCGCGCAACAATTGCTGTCCAATTTCTCGAGCAGCGTCGCTTCTGGGCAAAAATCCACTGCGCGAACGACCCGAATTCCGAATTCAAAAGTACGCTCTCTGAGTTCTTGTGCTGTCATACGCATAGTTTGCAATCCGCAATCCGAACTCCGCAATCCGCAATTACAAGAATCCCTTCGCCCTCAACTTCTGCATGGCATTCCGTTCGTAATGGTCCTGCGCGCGGCCGGCGCGCTCAGTCGTCTTTGTTGCTTCCAGTTCGGCAATGATCTCGTCGATCGTCGAAGCAGTGCTCTCGATGGCTTGCGTGATGGGACTACAGCCCAACGACCGAAATCGTCTTCCGTTTCGAGCGAAATACATTTGTGGAATGGGAATGTTTTCCCGTTGTATGTAGCGCCAGATATCTACCTCGGTCCAATCGAGCAACGGTTGGATGCGAACATGTTCTCCTTTGGCGGCTGTGGTTACGAATTGGCTCCAGAATTCAGGAGGCTGATCCTTGTAGTCCCATTCAAACTGCGCGTTGCGCGGCGAAAAATATCGCTCCTTCGCGCGAGTTGGATCTTCGTCGCGCCGAATGCCCGTGATCAGCGCGTCCCATTTGTACTCTGCAAGCACCTGCTGCAAGGCTACGGTCTTTAACTCGTGTGTGACCGTTACGGGGTCGTGTGTCTCATAACCAATCCCACGGGCGCGGGCTTCGGTATTGATTTTGACGATGAGATTGAGGTTATGATGTTTCGTTGCCCATTCGCGGAATTCCAGCATTTCCGGGAATTCGTAGGTCGTGTCGATATGCAGAACCGGAAAGGGAACGCGGCCGAAGAAAGCCTTGCGCGCGAGCCAGACGAGAACGTTTGAATCCTTGCCCATCGACCAGGGCATGGCGATATTTTTGAAAACGTGATACGCCTCGCGGAAAATAAAAATGCTTTGATTCTCGAGATCGTCGAGATGAGTGCGCTGGATATTGGTCATGTCTAGGTAGTGGCGGTTCTATACAATCGGCAGGCGCATGCTGCAAGAAAGGGAGAGCAAAGTTCCAAATCTCAAGTCCCAAATTTCAAGGAAATCCTAACCCTTCAATACTCAAATCAGTAATGCACTATTATTTTGGTATTTGGACCTTTGAAGTTTGTTTGGAACTTGGGGTTTGGGATTTGGAGCTTATTATTGGGTTGCGTGCTTAACGCCCAATCTTAACTTTTCTTATGTCGGAAATACGCGCGACAGCATACGATTCAAAGATCGAAGGGAACGTGATTTTTACGCGCTTCGATGCGGCCCTGAACTGGGTCCGCAAGAACTCGCTTTGGCCAATGCCGATGGGCCTGGCCTGTTGCGCGATCGAGTTAATGGCGGCAGCTGCATCGCGCTTCGATATTGCTCGATTCGGTGCCGAAGTGATGCGCTTTTCACCGCGGCAATGCGATGTGATGATTGTGGCGGGTACCGTTACCTACAAAATGGCGCTGGCGGTAAGACGAATTTACGAGCAAATGCCGGAGCCGAAGTGGGTGATTGCCATGGGCGCATGCGCTTCCACCGGCGGGATGTATCGCTCGTACGCCGTGTTGCAGGGAATCGATCAGCTTTTGCCAGTTGACGTTTATATTTCTGGTTGCCCGCCTCGTCCGGAGGCGCTGCTGGCGGGACTAATGAAATTGCAGGAGAAAATTTCCGGGGAACGCTCATTCAGAAACCAGAAATCGGAACTGGCAGAAAAGCTTGAGGAAGCGTTCGGATGATTGTCTGCGCGGGCATTCATAATTGTAGGGCAAGCGCGTCGCTTGCCATTCAGCATGCCCGACAACAGCATACGCATGACTGAACAGGAGCTGCTCCACTCGTTGGCCAATGTGTATGGGCCCAAGATTCAGCACCAGGCTGAATTTCGTGGTGAGACGACCTGTGCGATTGCAGCAAACGATCTTCGCGAGATCTCGAAATTTTGCCGGGACAAACTCCTGTTCGATTACCTAATCGATATCACGAGCATCGACGACTTCGGAGAAGAACCGCGTTTCGAAATTGTTTATCATCTTTACTCGATGCCGCACGCAGTTCATCTGCGCTTAAAGTTAAAAGTTCCGGAAGACTCCGGCGCTGTGGATACGATTTCCGACATTTGGCCGACGGCGAATTGGCACGAGCGCGAGATTTACGACATGATGGGAATCAGGTTTAACGGACATCCCGATCTCCGTCGTATTTTGATGTGGGACGGCTACCCGTTCTTCCCGCTGCGAAAAGATTTCCCGCTCGAAGGACTTCCCAGCGAAATGCCCGATGTGGCTTTCACAAAAGTCACACCTTTGGAAGGCGGCCCCTTTGTTACTGTGCCGAGCACTGCGACCTCCAAAGACCGCGAACCGCGCGCTCGGCCACCGGAATTGTAAGTTCGACGCTGCGCGCCCGGCGGTCGCGCCCTAACCATTACGCGGCTGAGACCGGCGGAGCCGTTTCAGGTTTTCGCGTCGCGACCATCACGTCTGGGCGCAAACCTTCTTCGCGCGGAATGATGGTCGTCGTTTTTTGGCCTGGCTTCGGATAGGCAATTCGGCTATGCAGCATCATTAAGAGCGTGAATCGGAAACGCTCTGCGATGATTTTCAATTCGCCCAGCGTGAGATCGCAGTCGTCCAGCTGCCGGTCGCTAATGCGCTCCTCAATCAGTTCGTTTACGAGCGTTTCGATTTTTTGCGGCGTAGGTTTCTCCAGACTGCGTGAGGCGCTCTCGACGGTGTCAGCCAGACTCACGATGGCGCTTTCCTTTGTTTGAGGTTTCGGTCCGCCGTAACGAAAACTCTCTTCCTTCACGTCTGGAATATCGTCCTCGCGCAGCTTCATAATTTTGCCGCCAGCACGTGCATCTTCATGCTGCTGAAGCGCCCGTTGATAAAAATAACGGACGATTGATGTGCCGTGATGCTCCTGGATGATGTCAATGATGCGCTGATTCAGTCTGTATTTCAGGGCGAGATCAACGCCTTCCTTCACATGCGCGATGATGATCAACGCGCTCATCGTCGGCGCGAGGTCATCGTGCGGATTGCGTTCGAAGCTCATGTTCTCAGTGAAGTATTCCGGCTTCACCAATTTGCCCACGTCATGAAAATAAGCGCAGACGCGGCAAAGCGTGGCGTTTGCGCCGATCGCTTCCGCGGCGGCTTCGGCGAGATTGGCGACGACCAGGCTGTGGTGATATGTCCCCGGCGCTTCGATGGTCATGCGGCGCAGTAACGGGTGATTGAGATCGGACGCTTCCAGCCAGGAAATGTCCGTTGTGATTTGAAACAGGTTTTCGAGGATCGGCAGTGCGCCGCCAACCAGAGTCGCGGTCAAAATTCCATTACCGATCGCGAGCGCACTTTGATATCCAAGCATGCCCCAATCATTGGCCGTCGGATAAAACCAGCTGATTGGCCCGATTAAACCAAACGTCAGCGACAGTAACCAAATGGCGAGCCCAACGCAGAAACCAGCACGGACCAATTGGCCGCGCCGTCGCACCTGCAACGTAAGGGAAACTGCTGTAAACCCGCTGATTAGACTCGTTACCAGCAAGGGCGCGTCAATAGGACCAAAGAGGATGCTGCTCCATAGACTTACAAAAAATGCGGCGTACAGGCCATGATGACGGCCCAACAAAACGCTCAGCACAAGCGGTGCAAACGCATAGGGCATGATCAACCCCGCCATTTCAGGCTTCAAGAATCGATAACTGCCACTGTTACAAAGCACGAGCAGCAATTTGGTAACGGAAAGTTGCACCAGAATGACGCTAAAGATGAGAAGAATGCGCGAGCTTCGCGAAAAGCTCCTGGGCTGGTTGATCCAAAGCTGAGTAATCGCGGTGGCCAGGACCAGCAGCGCAATGACAAAATTCTTGGTCGGCTCAGGTTGCTGACCGCTAAAAACGAGAAACGCGAGGCCACCGACAAATACCGCAAAGATCACGACCTTGGTGTAAGGCGAGTATTCTAAATTGCGCTTTAGTTCGCTCCGCGCTCGGCGGCGCCGCATTTTCCGCGAGGCGAGGCCACGTCTGATGAGTCTTCCGCGTTTAAAGGAATCGAACATTTCTTTTTTACTTGCGTGACGCCGGCGCAGGCGATCGGTGCTGCTGGTAGGCGCCAATAATGGCACGGACCAATTCATGCCGCACAACGTCGCGCTCCGTAAAATACACAGTGGCGATGCCCGGGACATTTTTTAATGCCTGCAATGCTTCCACCACTCCGGAGCGCTTGTTCGCCGGCAAATCAATCTGCGTGACGTCGCCGGTCACCACGCATTTGGAATTCAAACCGATTCGCGTCAGCAACATGAACATCTGTTCGGTGGTTGTGTTTTGCGCTTCATCCAGGATGACAAAAGCATTACTCAAAGTGCGCCCGCGCATGTACGCCAGCGGAGCCACTTCAATGGTCTGCCGCGCAACCGCGCGCTCGATTTCCTCTGGTTCTAACATTTCACGCAGGGCGTCGTAAAGCGGCCGCAGGTATGGCGTGATCTTTTGTTCGAGGTCACCCGGGAGAAAACCGAGCGCTTCACCGGCTTCCACTGCGGGTCGGGTCAAAACAATGCGCGCGACCTGCTCCTTCTTGAGGGCCGCAACCGCCATGGCCACGGCGAGGTAAGTTTTTCCCGTGCCAGCCGGTCCGATTCCAAAAACAACATCGTGCTTTTGAATTGCCTCGACGTACGCCCGCTGATTCGCGCTTCGCGCTACAATCGGTGGTTTGCGCGACGAGGTGGTGATTTTCGTTGAAACAACGTCGCCAAGATTCTCATCGCGCTCTTCGGACACGGCCTTAAGCGCATAATTGAATTCGTGCTTTTGAATGTCCACCCCCTGCTGGCGGACCTTCTCGAGTTGCTCAAACACGTGCTGCGCTTTATCGACGCGGTTTGCGTCTCCTTCGAGTTTCACCCAGCCTTCGCGGGTTGTCACTTTCACGCCAAGCGAGTCCTCAAGGTTCTTCAAAAGCTTGATGTCGTTGGCGTAGAGCGACTGCAAAGCGCGCGGGCTCTCAAACTGGAGGGTGCGAGTTTCAGTCATCATCAATCCGTGGCATCAGCCTCTTGCAGATCGAGTATTGGCTGAGGCCAACGCCACTAAGCCTGATCTACCGGAATCCATATACCAGCGCCCAATGCGTGCGTTCCTCCGGCGATTCCTCCACGCTGACGATGATAAAGTAACTACCGGTAGTCTTTGGAATGATGTGCGCAGCCGCAAAATGGCCTTTCTCCCAGCTGTCTGGTTCCTCTGCCAGCTTTCCATCCGAATCGTAAATGTGAACGGACACCTTCGCCCGATCGGCTTCTGTTCCCAGCCAGAACCAATATTCGTTCCCTTTGAATAATTGTTGCCGGACCGCTTTCTTTTCGCCCGAAGCGAGGTCGCCTCCCCAGTAATCCTCGCGCACTTGAAATCCCTGTTTTACGTATGGTTCTGCTGCCTGAAGAGCAAACGACTGTGCATCATCCACTGAGGCAAAGCTGGCGCGCTGCATTATCACGAATGCCGCCAGCAGGGAGCTTGTGCGGAAAAGAATCTTTGCGAAACCGTTCATCGAAGCTTCCTAATCTCTCGTGACGATGCCGGTACCGAGCCGGGTCGTGATCTCGTTGACCTTCTTAACTGATTCGGCAGGAATATGAGCGTTGCCGACATCGATTAGAGGCTTTACCTCCCCAAGGGCCTCCCGAATCTGGTGAATGATCGGGAGGTTAAACTCGGGCATAGCCTTTAGTCTTGTCTGAAAATAAGCCAGGAGATCGGGCTGATGCAGAAGCTCGGCGCCATCAGTGGAAAAATGCTGTTTCACTACCGAGGTCAATACCTCCGTGCCACGCAGCCACCCGCCCAGACTCACGAGCTGCGATAATTTTTCATCGTGCACTTCGTTCATGGCCTGTTGCACGCTGTTTTGGGTTCGGTCCAGTTCCTGCCGGACATTTTCCCAATTTCGCTTATCTGCCGCCTCGATGATCGCCTTGGCATGTGGCGTGATCGAGTTTCCTACGCCAATCCCCTTTGCCAATGCCAGAACACGCTGCCCAATATCCTTTACCGTCGGCGCGTCTTCAGCCTGCACCGCTATAAAACCATCGGCAATCACCGCCCCCAGTAAGAGGGCAATACGCGGACGCTCCGTGAAATTTGGTCCCTTGTCGCTGCGGACGTGTTCCTTCCAATTGACCGCACCCAGCTTGTTCAGCGCCCCGAAGATTTCGTTCGGCAACGGCACCACAACATCTTCCACAGTCATGGATAATTGGTTAATATTGATGTGCTGCGGTGCCTGGGCGCCATGCGCACACAGGGCAAGGCCACCTACCGCGGCTACACTTAACTTCAAATGTTTACTAAACAGAATCATTGGGAGCTTCGAATGTTGATTTCGGGTTCGTATTCAGGATTTAATGAAGCGAACTTTAAGCAAAACCGCTGCTGTACACAAATCCCTGCTCAAAACATTTTGAAGCCTCTGAACCGAAACAGTCCATCACCACTGCGGCGTCGCTGCCTGCGTTCCTTATGGATCTGACCCGGCTAGAGCAGATCCTCGACCGCGCATCTTCCAGGCGGATCACGGTAATCGGCGATCTGATGCTCGATGAATTTGTCTGGGGAAAGGTCGGCCGCATCTCGCCCGAGGCGCCGGTCCCGGTCGTGGAGGTGACCGGTGAATCATTTTACCCGGGAGGCGCAGCCAACGTCGCCCGCAACCTGCGCGAATTTGTGGACTGCGTTGCGATCATCGGTTTGCTGGGCAAAGACCGCAGCGGCCAGCATCTTCGCGAGTTATTGTCCGAACAAAAGATCGACACCTCTAATACAGTTGAAGAGGCAACCTTTCATACCATCGTTAAAACCCGCATCATTGCGCGCCAACAACAAGTTGTCCGTGTCGATCGCGAAAAGTTTGTCGGAACGTCGGCGGCCCAAATTGAAGGGGTCGTTGCCGCCGTGCGAAAAAATATTTCCGACATCGATGCAATTATTTTCGAAGACTATGGCAAGGGTTTCTTATCGACCGAACTGGTGTCGCAAATCGCAGACGCTGCGCGTTCAAGCCGCAAGATCGTCGCTGCGGATCCCAATCCCCGTAATTTGGTCGAGTGGCGGGGCCTGACAGTCATCAAGCCGAACCGCACTGAAGCTTTTCTCGCGGCAGGTATTCTCAGCTGCGATCCGGATATTGTTCCGTCCCAGGATACGGATCTGAAGCGCGCTGGCAAAACGTTGCTGAAAAAATGGGAAGCAGAAAATGTCCTCATCACTCTCGGCGAACAAGGCATGATGCTTTTCCAAAAGAAAAAAGCACCCCACTATATCCCAACCAAAGCAAGAGAGGTTTTCGACGTATCGGGCGCAGGTGATACGGCCATCGCTCTCTTTACTCTCGGCCTTGCCTGCGGAGCGACTCCGACCGAAGCGGCGGAAATTGCCAACTACGCGAGCGCAGTGGTCGTAAGCAAGCTTGGAACAGCGACTGTGACGCGAGATGAATTGATCGCCAGTTTCCGAGGAGATTCCGAAGGTGGTTAATGAATTGTCAGCCGCCGTTTTCATCGATCGCGACGGCACGATCATCGAGGACGCGGATTATTGTTCCCACCCAAAACAGGTGAAGATTTTTCCCGGCGTTCCCCAAGCATTACGACGCTTAAAATCAAAGGGATTCAAAGTCATTGTTATTACGAACCAAAGCGGCATCGGTCGCGGCTTTTTCACCGTGGACGAATATCGCTCCGTTGAATCGGAAGTTTCGCGGCAACTGGGCCACGGCTTGATCGATGCAACTTATTTTTGCCCCGACGTACCGGGTCAACATTCCAGTCACCGCAAGCCATCGCCCGGCATGATTTTGCAAGCCGCGCGAGAACATCAAATCGATCTGGCGCGTTCGTTTCTTATTGGTGACAAGGAGATCGACGTCGAGTGCGGTCGCAACGCCGGTGTGCGCACAATCCGGGTTCAAACTGGACTTGACTGCGACATCAGTGGCAGCACGGCGGACTGGACCGCAAAAGATTTCCCCGCCGCAGCGCAGCTCATTTTAGACGAACAGTCACGACCATCGATGTCTCAGCATGAGTAAAACGGTCGGAATTATTCCCGCCCGGTGGAATTCTACACGATTTCCAGGTAAACCACTGCATCTCATTGCTGGAAAGCCGCTTTTGAAACATGTGTGGGAACGCTGCCTCCGGGCTAACGGGTTGGATTTAGTCGTCATTGCCACAGACGATATGCGGATCGCTTCCGCGGCGTTTGAGTGGGGTGCAGAGGTCGCGCTGACTTCGCCGAAGCACTGCACCGGCACTAATCGAGTCGCCGAAGTGGCGAGGAAAACAAAGCAGTTCGCGTACGTCATTAATATCCAAGGCGACGAACCGCTGATCGACCCTCGCTTAATCAATAAGCTTGTCGAAAAATTGCGTTCCAATCGCAAAGTAGAAATCGTGACGGCTGCGCATCCATTCAAGGATCCGGCGGACGCTTTTTCTGCCCACCAGGTGAAAGTCGTTCTCGATCTTCGTGGCAACGCTCTTTATTTCTCTCGTGCGGCGATCCCGGCTCCACAAAAAGACGGGCGCTCGTTGTTTCTTCGTCACCAGGGCGTTTATGGATTCCGGCGCGGGACGCTGCTTCAATTTGTGAGATGGAAACCAAGTCCTCTGGAGCGCGCTGAATCGCTCGAGCAATTGCGCGCACTGGAAAATGGTGTAACGGTTCATGTGCTCGTTACTGCTACAGGATCGCCCGGTATCGACACGCCAGAAGACGCAACGGCGCTGGAGCAAGCGCTTGCCCGCGCAAATCGGAGAATGAGCTCGTGAAATACATTTTCATCACTGGTGGCGTGATTAGTTCCCTGGGGAAGGGATTGACGGCGGCTTCACTCGGAACACTCCTCGAAGCGCGTGGTCTACGCGTTGTTCTCCAAAAATTTGATCCTTATCTGAACGTAGATCCCGGCACGATGAATCCTTTCCAGCACGGCGAGGTCTATGTGCTGGACGACGGCGCAGAAACCGATCTCGATCTCGGCCACTATGAACGCTTCACCAATTGCGTTCTCACGCGGCACAACAATCTCACCAGCGGCCAGGTGTACGAGTCGGTGATTTTGAAGGAACGCCGCGGCGACTATCTCGGTAAAACCGTGCAGGTGATTCCGCACGTCACCGATGTCATTAAAGGACGCATCCGTGAAATTTCAGACGAAAGCAAATACGACGTCGTGATCACGGAAATCGGGGGCACAACGGGCGACATCGAAGGGCTGCCGTTTTTGGAAGCAATTCGCCAATTCATTCTCGAAGTCGGGGCGCAGAATGTGCTCAACATGCACGTCACGCTGGTTCCCTACATTAAGGCCGCTCACGAACTGAAGACGAAACCGACCCAGCAAAGCGTTGCCAAGCTGCGCGAGATCGGCTTGCAACCGCAGGTGTTGATTTGCCGGACTGAACGGATGCTCGACCTCGATCTGCGGCAAAAACTCTCAATGTTCTGCAGCGTTGCGGAGAAAGCGGTAATCGAAGAGCGCGATGTTGCGCACACGATTTACGAAGTGCCATTGACCCTTCACGCGGAAGGGCTGGACCAATTGGTGTGCGATCTTTTGGGGCTGAAAACGCGGCAGCCCGAGCTCGCGGAATGGAAAAATTTCGTGAAGCGCGTCATTAGCCCCGCGAAACGAGTCACAATCGCTGTTATCGGCAAATACTTTGATGTTCGGGACGCCTACAAGAGTATTTACGAATCCCTCACGCACGCGGCTGCGAGTGAAGATTGCGGAATCGATCTTGAACTTATTGATGCGGAATCGCTGCCAGAGGGCGTTAACGGCCCGTTAAAAGACGTGTCCGGTATCTTAATTCCGGGCGGTTTTGGCCTTCGCGGCGTTGAAGGAAAAATCAAGGCAGCGCGTTTCGCGCGCGAACACAAGATTCCATATCTAGGCCTTTGCCTCGGGATGCAGGTGGCAACGATTGAGTTTGCGCGAAATGCATGCGGCATCAAAGACGCCAACAGCACCGAGTTTGACAAGAACACAAAAGAACCGGTGATCTCGTTGCTCGAAGAACAGCGAGGGGTAAAGAACATGGGTGCCAGCATGCGCCTGGGCACATGGCCGACGAAAATTGCAAAAGGCACACTCGCGGAAAAAATTTACGGCAGCGCCGAAGTGATGGAGCGTCACCGCCACCGATACGAGTTCAACATGAAATACCGGGACCAGATGAATGAAAAAGGCTTCGTCATTTCTGGGACATCACCGGACGAGACGCTGGCCGAGATGGTCGAGCTTCGTGATCATCCCTATTTCGTTGGTTGCCAATATCACCCCGAATTCCAAAGCAAGCCGAACAAACCGCATCCGCTTTTCAAAGGATTCATTCAGGCCTGTCTCAATTATCAGAATCGTGCGACGCGCGCTCCAAGCGATCGAGAATCGCCGTCCCGAGTCCCTGAGCAGGAACTCGTTCTGCAACGATAAGGTCGAGATCCAGATCGTCGAGCTCGCGTAAGGAGCGAAACAAATTCGCAGCGGCCTCGCTCAAGTCTTGGTGCTCGCTTAGAATTCGAACGGCTGCGAACCTTTCTGCTGGAATGAACCCATTCCACGTCAGCAACCCCACACGACGGTTTTTCACGAGCGCGAAGGATTCCGCGTTGTCTATCAAGCGAAGCGGAGTTTTCGGCGCGTAGTGCGATGGTAACTGGCCGGGTGCAGAAACGGTCTTCGGCGCGCTAACGATGTCGATTGCGCCAAACTCAGCGAGCTGTTCGACCGTGATTGGGCCGCGGCGGAGGATGTCGATCTTATTTCCGCGCACGGCTACGATCGTCGATTCGATGCCGTGCGTGGTCGGACCGGCGTCAACGATTAGCGGGATGCGTCCGCTCAGTTCAGCAAAAACGTGCCGAGCGGTCGTGGGACTAATTCGACCGAACCGATTTGCGCTTGGCGCGGCGACCGGTTTCCCAAATGCGGAAATGATTTCAGCAAAAACCGGATGTGAACTCATTCGCACAGCAACTGTATCGAGCCCGGCGGTGACGATTTCTGGAACGATCGGTTGTCGAGCAAAGATGAGCGTGAGCGGTCCGGGCCAGAATTGGGCGATCAGTTTTTTGATCTGCGCGCGGGAGCGATCATCGACCGTGGCCACGCGCTCCAGCCATTGTTCGTCAGGCAGATGAACAATCAGTGGATTGAAACGGGGGCGCTCTTTTGCTTCGAAAATTTTTGCGACTGCAATAGGATTCAGCGCATCAGCTGCGAGCCCGTACACGGTTTCTGTTGGGAGTGCGACAACCTCGCCTTTGTGCAGCAGTTCAACCGCCGCAGTTGTGGCCCGGGCTTCCAGCAGGCTGGGATCGGCAGGGTGCCGATGCCACGAGCGGCGAGCCGATGTCGCCGCCAAAATCTCAGTCCTCACTTTTCCAATTTCGCGGCGAGCACGCTTTCGCTTTGTTTCTTGCGAAACGCTTCCAATTTTTTCCGAATCGCTTCGTCAGAAGTGGCCAGAATGGCGGCGGCAAGCAGCGCAGCGTTTTTGGCTCCGGCTTCGCCGATAGCCAGCGTCCCTACGGGGATACCGCCGGGCATTTGCGCGGTTGAAAGAAGCGAATCGAGTCCCTGCAACTTCGATTGAATTGGCACTCCCAAAACCGGGAGCCAGGTATGAGCCGCAATCACTCCAGCCAAATGTGCCGCGCCGCCTGCGCCAGCGATGACGACGCGCAGCCCGCGCGCGGCTCCATTCCGCGCGAATTCAGCGGTCGCGTCCGGTGTTCGATGCGCGGAGAGAACGCGCGCCTCGTTAGGCACGCCGAGTTCGTCGAGCATCTCGACGGCACGACGCATCGTGTCCCAATCCGATTTGCTGCCCATGATCACAGCAACTAACGGTTTCAACTCAGGCATGTGCGAATTGTAGGGCGTTTGATTCGTTTGCGCCAGCAAACTCACCCTTCGGCTTCCCGTCTATGTCGCGCGGCTCCCGCCAGCTCCATTCTGCGAAACGCCAAGCGGCATTAGCGTCCAGCCAATATCCCATCGGCAAGATGCCGATGCAGCGTGTTAATGCGATATTGCGCCTATGAATCGCCATGGCCGGTCGATCGTTCTCGTCGGCATGATGGGCGCTGGAAAATCATCCGTGGGCGTCTGTTTACGACGGCGAACCAGGCTCAAGCTGTTTGATACCGACGAAATCGTCACGTCAAAATTCGGAATGCCCATTTCAGAAATTTTTTCGAGTCACGGTGAGAACAAATTCCGTGAAGCCGAAGCGGAGGCCCTCCAGGCGCTCGCAACCGCCGAGCCAGTAGTTATCGTGACCGGCGGCGGGATTGTATTGCGCGAAGAGAATATTCATCTTTTGAAACGGCTTGGCGTAGTGGCGTGGCTGGAGGCGGACGAAGAAACGCTTTTTAAACGGGCTTCACAAGCTGGCAGTCGACCGCTGCTGCAATCTAAAAATCCGAAAAAGGCGTTCACCAAAATGTTACGAGCCCGCCTGCCGCTTTATGCAAAGATTGCTGATATCCGCGTCGATACATCGGTGCTTACAGATGAAGAAGTCGCGGTAGCAATTTTGAGTAAGTTTAGCAGGTACTATCGCAAGTCAGTGCCTGCAACGACGCTGCTAGCAACCGCGTGATGACCGAAACAACCGCGCAGATGACTGATCGCGAAATCTCTCGAACAGAATTGAAGCAGCAACTGGTCTCATTTGCGCGCGAGATTGGTTTTGACTCCTGCCGCATCGCACCCTGCGGTTCCGCACCACATGCAGAGGCATTTCGAAATTGGCTGGCTGAAGGCGAACACGGTGAAATGGGTTACATGGAGCGCGGGGAAGAAAAACGCGGTGATCCTCAGAAAGTTTTACCGGACGCGCGCTCAATCGTTGTATTTGCGCTGAACTATTTCCATGGAAACCCGCAAGCAGGCGACAGGCCTGCCGCCACAGGCAGAATCGCGCGCTACGCCTGGGGCGATGACTATCATGATCTGATCGAGACCAAGCTTGACAAGATCGACGAGTTTCTTCGCGAGTTCGGTGGCCACCAGAAATGTTATGTCGATACCGGGCCAGTTTTGGAACGCGATCATGCGGCGCAGGCCGGCATTGGCTGGCATGGCAAAAGCACGATGCTCATCGACGAACGACTCGGGACCTGGTTTTTTCTCGCAGAAGTTTTGACGACTCTTGAACTGCCGCCGGACGAGCCTGTGCCAGCTCGGTGCGGAACGTGCGACCGCTGTATCAAAGCCTGTCCCACCGGCGCAATCACGGCCCCTCACCGTCTGGATGCGCGCCGCTGCATTTCTTATCTGACAATCGAACTTAAAGGTTCCATCCCGCTCGAGCTTCGACCGCTTGTCGGAAACAGAATTTTTGGTTGCGACGATTGTCTTGATGCCTGCCCGTGGAATCGTTTTGCCCAGGTATCGCGCGAAACCGCGTTCTCTGCCCGTCCGGCAACAGTGGGCATGCCGTTGCGCGATTATCTCAGCTTGAGCGATGATGAGTTTCGCGTGCTTTTTAGAAATTCGCCGATTAAGCGGATCAAACGGCGCGGTTTGTTGCGGAATGTCTGTGTCGCATTGGGCAATGTTGGAGATTCGTCGGATTTGCCCGCACTTGAGCGCGCCACAGCCGACTCCGAACGGTTAATCGCCGAGCACGCTAAATGGGCGATTCACCAAATTCGGTCTCGACAAGGCATCAGTCCGACGCACCCAGGGGAAAAGACCAAGCTCATTCAGGGAGTAATTAATTGAATCCAAGGCCGTTCCCCCGACGCATCGTAGAATTGTTATGAACGGGATTTCGTTTGCAAGAGTCAAACAAGCGACTAATTCTGACGCCTTCACCCCGAGAACCGCTCCTCCGATGCACCAAGCCGTAAGCACACCTGTACCTTCGCCTTTGACGGCGAAGCAGCGCCGCACCAGGCGCAAAAAGCAAATCATTTACGGATCGATCGCCCTGCTCACGCTTTGGATCGTCGCGTCGATCATCTGGAACAAGCGCGAGAAGCCTATTCCGGTCACAACGGAGACCGCCATTCGTAAAACGATCGTGCAAACCGTTTCGGCGACGGGAAAAATACAGCCTGAGGTTGAAGTCAAAATTTCACCCGAAGTCGCTGGCGAAATTATTGAATTGCCCGTCGAGGACGGGATGCGGGTCAAGAAAGGCGACCTACTGGTGAAAATTAAGCCTGACTCTTATAAGGCGCTTCTCGAACAACAGGAAGCGGCGATCAGCGCAGCGAAAGCCACCAATCTCCAGCAAAAAGCGACGATGCTGAAGAGTGAGCACGATTTCAAACGAGCGGAAGATTTGTTCAACAAAAAGCTCATCTCGGAGCAGGAATATAATGCGGCCCAAGCAGCAGATGATGTGGCAAAAAATACCTACGAAAGTTCGCTCCACGAAATCGAGCGCGCCCAGGCCGGCTCGAGTCAGGCACGCGATCAATTGTCCAAGACGACGATTTACTCGCCCATTGATGGCACGATCACAATTCTCAACAGCAAATTGGGCGAACGTCTTGTAGCCACGGGGCAATTCGCCGGCACGGAAGTAATGCGCGTCGCCGACCTCGGTCACATGGAGGCGCGCGTCGATGTGAACGAGAACGACGTTGTGAATGTGAAGTTGGGCGACAAGGCTGAGGTAAAAATCGACGCTTATGGCGATCGGAAATTCAACGGCACGGTTTATCAAATTGGTAACACGGGAAAGACAACCGGCGCCGGCACACAGGAAGAGGTCACTAACTTTGAGGTGAAAATCCGGATCGAAGACCACGATGTGGAGCTAAAGCCTGCGCTGAGCTGTACCGCCGACATTCACACGAATGAGGTAAAGGACGTCGTAGCCGTGCCGATGCAGGCCGTGACGATTCGCACCGGCGAGAGCAATTTGAGTCCAGAAGAAATTGAAAAGAAAAGGCAGAAGGTGACGCAACGCGACAAAGGCGACAACAACGCGGAGTTCGTCAACGAGCGTGCGGAGAAAGCGGCGCAGAAAGAAGAGCGCGAAAAGCTGGTCAAGGTCGTCTTCCTGAAAAAAGGCAACAAGGCGCAGATTGCGAAAGTGACGACTGGCATCTCCGACGACACTTACACCGAGATCAAGAGCGGCATTCAGGCCGGCGATGAAGTGATCTCGGGAAGTTACAGCGCGATCAGCCGGAAGTTGAAGGAGGGCGCGAAGGTAGCCCTCGATAAAGAAGGAATGAAGTAATCTCGACGAGCGACTGTCGACGTGGCGATGGAGACTCGAAATTCAATCAGGCCCCCCGGTCCGGTCGTGATCGACATCGAAAACATCACCAAGGAATACGTCATGGGCGAGGAAGTCGTTCGGGCGCTTCGCGGTGTGAGTTTGCAGATTCGCCGCAACGAATACCTCGCGATCATGGGCCCAAGCGGCAGCGGCAAATCGACGCTCATGAATATGCTCGGTTGTCTCGATACCCCGAGCGCGGGCCGCTATGAGTTCAACGGCAAAAACGTTGCCGAAATGGATGACGACGAGCTCGCGGCCGTTCGCAATCGCGAGATCGGGTTCGTGTTCCAAACGTTCAATCTTCTGCCAAGGTCGACTTCACTGCGCAATGTCGAGCTGCCGCTCATTTATGCAGGCATCAATCCCGACCGGCGTGTAGAACGCGCCGCCCAGGTGCTGGCAGATGTTGGCCTCGGCGATCGCATTCATCACAAACCCAATGAACTTTCCGGTGGGCAACGTCAACGCGTCGCGATCGCGCGCGCGCTCGTCAATGGACCGTCGATTATTCTGGCCGACGAGCCGACGGGGAATCTTGATTCCAAGACCGGTGAAGAAATCATGGAGCTGTTTGAGAATTTATATCAGCACGGCAACACAATTATCCTCGTGACACACGAACGAGACATCGCGGCGCACGCGCGTCGTACTGTGCATTTGCGCGATGGACTCATCGAGATGGATCACGTCGGATTTATTGCAGAGCTCGACATGCCGCTTGCGAGATAATTTCCGACATGAAACGTTTTCTTTACGAGCTAGGCGAGAGCTGGAAAATCGCGGCTGCGCAAATGCGCTCGAACCTAACCCGCTCAACACTCACTGCGCTGGGAGTTATTATCGGCATTATCGCTGTGACATTGATGGGAACCGCCGTGAACGGCATATCCATCGGATTCGATAAAAGCATGGCCGTGCTCGGCGATGATGTTCTCTACGTGACGCAATGGCCGTGGAAGCCAGTAGACGACTGGTGGAACTATCGCGATCGGAAAAAAATCAAAACGGAATACGCCGAGACTTTAAACCGCATGATAGCAGCGACCCCGAACTCGAACCTGGTCGTGGCGGTGCCGACGTCGAATTTTATGCGATCGATTAAATATGGCGGCAACCAGGTGAACAACGTTTTCGTTCTCGGGACGACATCGGATTTCATCATCACATCGACCATCGATTGTACGGCCGGGCGATTCTTCAACGAACTCGAATCGCGTGACGGCGCCAACGTTGTCGTGATCGGCTATGACGTTGCCGACGCGCTTTTCCCATCGGAAAACCCGATCGATAAATCGGTGCTGATCAACGGTCAGTTGTTCAAAGTTATTGGCGTAAACACGCGACAGGGCACGTTTCTCGGTTTGTTCAGTTGGGACTCGATGGTGGCGATGCCGCTGGGTGCGTTTAACAAATATTTTTCAGCCAAAAGCGAATCGGACGTTCGCGTGAAAGTAAAAGACAAGACCAGACTCGCCGATGCCAAGGACGAACTCATCGGTTTGATGCGGCGCGTGCGTGGGTTGCCACCAGAGAAAAAGGACGATTTCTCGATCAACGAGCAACAGGCCTTCAAAAGCACGCTCGATCCCGTGAAAAATTCAATTGCGATTGCCGGGCTGTTTATCACCGGCTTGTCCCTTTTCGTCGGCGCGATCGGGATCATGAACATCACGTTTGTTAGTGTGAAAGAGCGCACGAAAGAGATCGGAACGCGCAAAGCCCTTGGCGCGCGGCGGCGAACGATCCTGTTGCAATTCCTCATCGAATCGACAGCGCTTTGTCTTCTCGGTGGATTTATTGGCCTCGTCCTCGCTTTCTTGATGTGTTTTCTTATCGGTAAAGCCGCGCCGTCATTCCCGATTCACTTCAGCTTAGGATTAGTCATGGCCAGCGTCATTGTCTCCGCGATGACCGGACTAGTGTCAGGCTTCGCGCCGGCGTGGTCGGCCTCGCGGCTCGATCCCGTTGCCGCGCTTAGATACGAGTAAGGATCGACATGTTATTTGGTGAGATGATTAAGATGGCGTTGTCGTCCCTTGGCGCGAACAAACTGCGCTCCGCGCTGACAATGCTCGGCATCACCATTGGCGTTTTCTCGGTGATCTCAGTCATGACCGCGATTGGCGCGTTGCAATACTCGATTGAGAACGGCATTAGCTTTCTCGGTTCTAACATTTTTCAGTTTGGCAAATATCCGGCCAATATCAGTGCGAGCGGCGACGTGCAGGAGAAATTCCGCAACCGGCACAACATCACCTACAAACAGGCCCTGCATTATTATCGATTGATGGAGGGCGAGGCGCGCGAGATTTGCCTCAAGAGTTTTGGCTACGAAGTGAAGGGGCAAGCAGTTTACAACGGCGTAAAAACAACCCCAAATCTTCTCATTGTCGGAACGAATCGAAGTTTTCTCACTGCGAACGCTCACACGCTCGCCTATGGCCGCAATTTGACTGACGAGGATGTCGAGCTTTCGCGGCGCGTGATTGTCGTTGGGAAAATAATCGAAAAACGGCTGTTTCCACACGAAACGCCAATTGGCAAGGTTGTTCGCGTTAGTGGACACACCTACACGATCGTTGGAGTGCTCGCGGAAAAAGGAACGGCGTTCGGTCAAAGCCAGGACGATCTTTGCATCATGCCGATCACGCGTTTCTTCGAGGATTACGGCGAAGCGAAACGCACCGTTAACATCGCGACGCAAGCGTTCACGCAAGATACCTATAATCGCACGTTCGATCGCGCCATCGGCGCCATGCGGATAGCGCGTGGCTTGCGCCCGGATCAGCCGAACGATTTCGAGATTTACAGCAACGACTCGCTCAAGAGCGCCTTTGTCAACGTGGCGGGATATGTGCGAGTGGGCGCATTCGTTATAAGCCTTATCGCCCTCGTCGCGGCCGGAATCGGCATCATGAACATTATGCTGGTGAGCGTGACCGAACGCACAAAGGAAATCGGCGTCCGCAAATCGATCGGCGCCCGTAGCCGAGATATCTTACGGCAATTTTTGACCGAGGCCGTTTTCATTTCCGAGGCTGGCGGTGTCCTGGGAGTCATTCTCGGAATTGTCGCCGGTGATTTGCTCGCCATGTGGCTAAAGGTAGACCTAATTTTTCCTTACGGCTGGGCAATCGCCGGTCTTCTCGTCTGCTCAGCAGTCGGCATCGGCTTCGGTCTCTACCCAGCCTATCGAGCCGCCAACCTCGATCCGATCGAAGCGCTGCGATACGAATGAGCAATCGCTCTCTTTACTCTTTCTCCTAGTCGTTATCGTGATCGATAAGTGGTGTGAAAACTCGGCCACAGATCCGAATCCCTTACTAACTCACTTAGAGGAACACTACTGTAAACCCAGCGCTTTGAACGTCGCATCGATGTGTTTGAAATGAATGTCGAGCGAGCAAAGACGATCGATTTCCGACGCTGAAAGCCGCGCGACGATCTCGGGTTCGCATTTTGCGTTTTCGGCAAAGGTCCCCTCGCCCTTCCACGTTTTCATCGCTGCGCGTTGGACGGCTTCATATGCAGCTTTGCGCTCCGCACCCGCGCTCGTCAGTGCGAGTAAGATCGACTGGCTAAAATACAGGCCCTTCGTTAGATCGAGATTTTGTTGCATTCGTTCGGGGTAAACCTGCAACCTTTCGACAACGTCTCGCAACTTCGTGAGCATGTAATCAAGCAGGATGCACGAATCCGGTAGAATAATTCGCTCGGCGCTTGAATGACTGATATCGCGCTCATGCCAGAGCGCGACGTTCTCCAACGCCACAACAGCATTGCCGCGAACTACACGGGCCAGGCCGCTCAACCGCTCACCGGTAATGGGATTGCGCTTGTGTGGCATCGCCGAACTGCCTTTTTGCCCTTCGCCAAAAAATTCTTCAACTTCCAGCACTTCAGTCCGCTGGAGATGACGGAATTCGGTCGCCCAACGATCGATGCTGGAAGCGATCACGGCCAGCGTGGTCATAAATTCCGCGTGTCGGTCACGCTGCACGATCTGGGTCGAAAGCGTCACGGGTTTCAATCCGAGTTTCTCGCATACAGCTCGCTCAATCTTGGGATCGATATGTGCGTGCGTGCCGACGGCGCCGCTTATTTTGCCGACACGAATCCGCTCGCGCGTCTGCGTGAGACGCTCTTCCGCGCGGCCGAATTCGTCGTACATCAGCGCAAGCTTCAGGCCGAACGTGATTGGCTCGGCATGCACGCCGTGGCTGCGCCCGATCATCGGGGTCATTTTGTACCGCCGCGCCTGGTCCGCGATCACCGTTCGGAGAGATTTCAGATCGGCCAGAAGAATGTGGCACGACTCGTTTAACTGGACGGCCAACGTCGTGTCTAAAATGTCTGATGACGTAAGCCCCTGGTGAATCCAACGCGCCGCAGGTCCCACTGAGCCAGCGACATTTTCAAGAAAAGCGATGACGTCGTGGTTGGTCCGCTTTTCGATCTCGAGGATTTCAGGAATTGAAAATCGCGCACGCTTCCGAATCTGCTCAGCATCATTTTTCGGAATCTGGTCAAGCTCTGCCATCGCCTCACAGGCGAGAACCTCAATCTCCAGCCAAATTTGAAACTTGCGTTCGTCCGACCAGACTTTGCTCATCTCTGGCCGGGAATAACGATCAATCACTGTGGCAACATAAAAGCGGCGTGCTTGAGGGAAAAGCGTTTTTGTTGACTACGCTAAACCCTGGTGACCGCGCAGTCTGTGGCGTGTGCTGTGCGCAAACACGCGACTCGTGATTCAACAACGTGATGAATTCCGCTGAGACAGCGGACTCTGCAGCACTAGTAGAGAAGCGAGTCGCCCTAGCCTAACAAACACGGACGCGCAAGTAGCGCCCGTTGTCCTGCAAACGCACCCGGCCACTGGCAAAAAGGTCCGCGACGGTCGCGACCGTCTCTCTATTGTTACTAGTACAGGAGCTGACTGCCAGGATCAGATCACCCAGTGACAGACTCGAAAATTTTCGAGGTTTTAAAATTTGTCGGTTTCTTTTCATACGATTGCCTCCATTTCGGGAAGCAATTCCAATACCATCTCCATTTGTGAATATCTCATCCATAAGCCCTATGTAGTTATTCTCCCTTTATACACTTTATGACTGACCGCTCGCCGACACTTTTGTTCAATATTCAAACACAAAATCTTGCGCTTGGTGGCATCGGCATCCTTACCGATGGGATTGACCAAAAGGCGATGCGACGGAGGCCTAGCGGCTGGAGCGCGGCTTCATCAGCCGCAGGCTCAACATGTACAGAGCCGCAAAAAGCGCTACGACGAGCAGGATGCCCTTGGATTGTCCGTGGATGAACCGAACCAGCGCGTCCGGGCTCGTCAAAAGCTCCGGCTCAAGGCGGTAGGCTTTATCACCCAGATAAGCCAGAATCCAACACCAGAGCGCCGATCCAGCAATGGTCACGAGACTGAAAAGACCGAAATTCATTCGAACGATTCCTGCAGGAATCGAAATCAGATGACGAACTACTGGAAGAAGCCGCGCGAAAAAGACTCCGCCTGCCTCGTAGCGAGCGAGCCATTGCTCGGCTTGCTCCAGCTTTTTGGGCGTTACCAACACAAACCGGCCATACTTTGCGATTAGCGGACGTCCAATTAATCGCGACGCCCAATAAGTGATGGCTGAACCAAGATACGACCCAAGTACCCCTGCGAGCACTACACCCGTAAAACTGAGTTTTCCTTGCGCAGCCAGAAATGCAGCGGGCGGAATGACGATTTCGCTGGGCACCGGAAAGACGGAACTTTCCATCGCCATCAACACGATGATGCCGAGATAGCCGCCAGTGAGCACCCAATGGAACCAAGTTTCAAGAAGATGATGCATATTGTCATTCCGGGCGAAGTCGAGGAATCTCTCGATGTCGAGCCGCAATAAAGTTCGCCCTAGTTCAGTCTAAAAACGAAAATCCGCAATCCCAAATTGAGATGTCGATCTACCGTCGCGTTCTCCGTTACTACAGACCGTTTCTGGGTCAAACGATCCTCGGGTTGTTCGTCTCGCTTGTCGGCATTGGCCTGAATCTGCTCAAACCGTGGCCGTTTAAGCTGATCGTGGACGATTTCCTTCGTCCGGGCCCGGTAGCGCGCAGTGATTGGCGCACCTGGATCCCGCTGCTCTGTCTTTCCCTGATCGTGATCCAGCTTTTCTGGGGAATGATGAATTGGATCACGAACTATCTCTTTGTGAAAATCGGCCTGCAAGCATTGCTCAAATTGCGCACCGATCTCTATTCGTATTTGCAATCCCTCTCGCTCAAATTTCACGACGCGCGCCGTTCGAGTGATTCCAGTTTCCGCGTCGCGTACGATTCGCAATCAATCCAGACGATCTACAACAAAGGATTCACCAACATCTTCGCGTCCGTAATCACGTTGATCGGAACCTTCCTCATCATGTTGCGGTTGGATTGGCAGCTCACGATGGTTTCTCTGGCCATCGTTCCCTTGGTTGTTGGCGCCATTTATCTTTTTGCGCATCGGATTCGTCGCGAATCGACTTCGATTCAGGAACAGGAAAGCGCAGTCCTCGCGCAAGCGCAGGAAGGTCTTAGCTCGATTCGAATGGTCCATGCATTTGGACGCGAGGAATTCGAAGTGCGCCAATTTCAGCAACAAGCCCGTCAAAGCCTGCAAGCCAATCTGCGGCTCACTTTGACGAACGTGAACAGTGCGCTGGTGATCAGCACATTGATGGTGATCGGCACAGCTGCAATGTATTACATCGGCTCGCTGCACGTCTTAAGCGGCACGCTCACCCTGGGATCGCTACTCGTTTTTAGCGCCTATTTGCTAATGCTTTATCAGCCGCTCGAGTCGCTCACCTACACCACGTGGGCCATGGAAGGCGCGACTGCTGGCGCGAAGCGCTGTTTTGAAGTCCTCGACCGAGAGGACGATGTGCGCGATTCACCGAATGCGGTCTCTATTTCATCCGCCAAAGGCGCAATCGCATTTCAATCCGTAAATTTCGGTTACGCAGGCGATCGGCAGGTCTTGCGCGACATCAACCTTCGCATCGATCCGAATCAGATCGTCGGCCTGGTAGGCGGCACCGGTGCGGGCAAAAGCACTTTAATGAGTTTGGTGCCGCGATTTTACGATCCCTCCACGGGTTTCGTCATGCTCGACGATCGCGACGTACGGAAGATCACAAAAAAAAGTTTGCGCGCACAGATCGCAATCGTCTTACAAGACACGCTGCTTTTTTCCACAACTGTACGGGAGAACATCGCATACGGCCGCCCCGATGCGACGGAAGAAGAAATTATCGAGGCGGCGTGCCGTGCGCAGGCAGACGAATTTATTCGACAGATGCCTGATGGCTACTCCAGCCCTGTGGGCGAACGAGGCGGGCACCTCAGCGTTGGCCAACGCCAGCGAATCGGCATTGCCCGCGCGTTTTTGAAGAACGCGCCGATTTTGCTACTGGACGAACCTACGTCGGCGCTGGATCCGGTAACCGAAGCGGCAATCATGGAAACCATCCAGGAATTGATGCGCGGCCGGACAACTTTAATTGCGACCCATCGCTTGGCGACGATCCATGGTCTCGACCAAATCATCGTGCTTGAACACGGCCGCGTTGTTGAAAAAGGACGCGGCCCGGAGCTGATCGCACGCGGCGGGATTTACGCAAAACTATATGCGTCGGGGAAATTCCCGATTGGGGTGGCTCCATGAGCAACGTTAGAGAGGATCGACACGTCGAAGGCGACTGGTGGCCGGACCCGATCCCGCAAAACGTCGAGTTTGGCGAGGGATTCTATTGCGAGAGCGCGCAAATCTTTCGGAGAATCCGGAGCAAAAAATCAGGTGCTATCGTTATCGGCAAACACGTTTCGTGTTACGCCGGCTGTTCGTTTTCCGTCGGCGAGAAGGGCCAGTGCACGATAGGCGATTTCACGCTGCTAAACGGCGCCCTGATTATGGCAGATGAGAAGATCGAGATTGGGTCGTATTGCTTGATTTCGTGGAACGTCGGGATCGCGGATTCCGATTTTCACCCGCTCGAACCGGCCCAGCGTCTCATCGACGCACAAGCTCTCGCGCCGTATTTCAAGGATCGGCCTGCGCGTCCCAAGTTGAAAACCGCTCCTGTGAAAATCGCGGACAACGTCTGGATCGGGATGAACGCAGTGATTTTGAAAGGCGTCACCATCGGCGAAAACTCGGTCGTGGCCGCGGGAGCGGTCGTCACTAAACCCATTCCACCGAACACAGTCGTGGCAGGAAATCCAGCTGTGGTAGTTCGGCAATTGTGATCAGTGACCAGTGATCCGTGATCAGTCCAATGCATCTCGAATACTCGCTCCGTTCACTGTTCACTGTTCACTGATCACCGTTCACCTGTTGCCATATGAAACGGAAGCGCATCGTAGTTATGGGCTTCATGGGCTCAATGCCCATCGCGGGCGTAATCTGGCAGCACATCCATTACATCGTCGGACTGCAACGGCTTGGTCACGATGTGTATTACGTCGAAGATTCAGCCCGCATTCCCTACAACCCGGAAACGTTTGAAGTCACCACTGAATTTGATTATACAGCGGGGCTCCTGAATCGGTTGGCGCGAGAATTCGAATTCCGAAATCGCTGGGCCTTTTGCGCACGTTATTTGCCGGGCAATCCCACTGCCGGCCTGCGATTGAAACGAATTCGGCAGCTTTATCGGGAAGCGGACGCTATCCTGAACATCTGCGGCGCACAGGAATTCAACGACGATCTGCTCGTTTCGGATCGCATTCTGTACATCGAAAGCGATCCTGGCGTCGAGCAAATCAAGATCGATAAGGGCGTGAAATCGACAATTCAATATCTGGGCCGGCATCATGCCCTTTTCACTTTTGGCGAAAACATCGGCACCAAAAGCTTTCCGGTCCCGACCCACGGATTGAAATGGCTGCCGACGCGCCAACCAGTGGTGACCGATCTCTGGCGAACAAGACGTTCTCCTCCTCGCACGGCCGTGTTCACATCCGTGGCCAATTGGTCCACCAGCGGTCTGAAAGACATTACGTGGCGCGGCAAAAAATATCTCTGGAGCAAGTCGCGAGAATTTCTTCGCTTCATTGCAGCGCCAAAAAAAGCCGGCGAAACATTTGAGCTGGCGACAAACATCGAGCACGCTGCCACCCGCGCAAAATTCGAGCGAAACGGATGGCGACTCACTTCACCGCTGCAAATGAGCGTCGATTACTGGCTCTATCGGGATTACGTCCAGCGATCCAAAGGAGAGTTCACCGTCGCCAAGGATCAATACGTGCGCCTGAATACCGGGTGGTTCAGCGATAGGAGCGCGTGTTATCTCGCAGCAGGGCGTCCGGTCATCACTCAGGAAACCGGCTTTACAAAATTCTACGGGGGCGAAAGAGGCCTTTTATCTTTCCGAACGCTCAATGAAATCGCAAATGCGGTGAAAAGTATCAACGCCGATTATACGAAACACTCGCAGGCCGCTTACGCTCTGGCTCGTGAAGTCTTTGAGGCCGAAACAGTGTTGAAATCAATTCTCGAGCGCGCTGGAATCTGAGGGCGCGGCGCAAATCCTTCTTCGTCTATTAGAGATTTGAACGGAGAAAGCATGTATCGTGTCTGTTGTGTTCCGAAAAGGCCACTTGCCAATGCAAATCCGAATCTTGATTTTCGAGTACGCCGTTTAAGTTTGCGGCCTTTCCGCTCATGAAGCGTATCCTTGTTTTAATTTACGCCACGTTGCTGCTTGGACCGGTTCTGGACGCGCAGGAAAGCACACCGGCGCGTCCCCCGATGGAACCGCAGGGCCCAGAGCGGCCAGGTCCGTGGAGATCGATCTCGCCAGGGCAAGCAGCAGTTCCAGTTCCAGTTCCGGTTCCAATTGCGCCGCCAAAGCCAAACGGTCCGGTTCAAAAAAGTCTGGTCCGGATTACCGCCACTTCAGTGGAACCGGATTACAAAGCGCCTTGGAACGCCGGGGGTCTCGAGCGCGGCGTTGGCGCCGGGTTCGTCATAAGCGGCAATCGCATCATGACAAATGCGCACGTTGTTGCCAACAGCCGTTACGTCACCGTGGAGCGGGATGGCGATCCCAATAAGTATCCCGCCAAAGTACAATTCATAGCGAATGATTGCGACCTGGCAGTGATCACTGTGCCAGCTCCGGATTTTTTCAAGAACATGTTGCCATTACAATTTGGCGGCATTCCTACGCTGGAATCGACCGTCTCGGCGTACGGCTATCCAATCGGAGGCGAGCGGATGTCGGTCACCACCGGGATTGTGTCGAGGGTCGATTTCCAGCTCTACACGCATTCATCGGTCGATCAGCATCTGGCGATCCAGATCAGCGCGCAGATTAACCCGGGAAACAGCGGTGGCCCGGTAATGCAAGACACCAAAGTCGTCGGCGTCGCCTTTCAGGGTTACAGCGGCGATGTCGCCCAGGGAGTAGCCTACATGATTCCGACGCCCGTGATAAAACGGTTTCTTCAGGATATCGGCAATGGGCATTATGACGAGTATCCCGATCTCGCAATTACCTATGCGAAATTACAGAATCCCGCTCAACGAAGATTCCTCGGTTTAAAGGATGACGATCGCGGCGTGCTGGTGAGCTCTGTGGTGGCCGCCGGTCCATCGAATGGCATTCTTTACCCGGGTGACGTTCTTCTCGCTATCGACGGCCATCCGATCGCCAGCGATGCGAATGTCGAACTGGATGGTGAACACGCACAGTTCGAGGAAGTCGTTGAGCGAAAATTCAAGGGCGATTCAGTCAAGTTGGACGTCTTGCGCAACAAGCAGCCGACGACGGTTTCGATCAAATTGTATAAGCCCTGGCCTTACTCGGTGCAGGGCCATAGCTACGACGTACGGCCGCGTTACGTCCTTTATGGCGGTCTGCTTTTTCAACCGTTAAACCTGGACATGCTGGAAGCGTACCGCACAGCCGATCTACGCGTGCGTCACTTCTTCGAATATTTCGTCCTGGATCAACTCTATGTGCAACATCCTGATGTTATTGTCCTGACCAACATTTTACCGGACCCCATAAATACCTATTTGGCGCCGTACCGTGGCGGGATTGTGGATGAAATCAACGGCAAAAAAATTCGGACTCTGGACGAATTGGCAAAAGCTTTTGCCGATTCACCAGACCGGCTGGTGATTCGAATGATTGGTGACGGACCTCCGCTGGTCCTTGATCGGAAACAGGTAGAAGCTGCACGTGAACGAATCATGACGCGTTACAACGTGCTGAAGGAGCAAAATCTTGAGGAGCAACCGGCGTCAAAACCAGCGGAACAAACAAACAAAACATGACGACGACCAGGCACGCTCTTATTAGTTTCGGCCTCGTGCTTTTCACAGTCGGTGGAGCGCTGGCCAAGAAGGAATCCGCGGTTCCTGCCACGTTAAGCAAGCAAAAACAGTTGGCGCTTGTCCGGGTAAACGTGACCGGGCAGTCCTATGACTATTTTCGGCCGTGGCAAAAGAAAGCGCCCTTTTCAAAGCGGGCGCTCGGCGCAGTTTTATCCAAAGGCCGTGTCCTCGTGACAGCGGACCTGGTTGCAAACCAAAATTATGTGGAGCTCGAGCGCGCCGAGTCTGGCGAAAAAACCGCGGCCACTGTCGAGGTGATTGATTACGAAGCCAATCTCGCGCTGCTCCAACCAGCGGAGAAAACGTTTCTCGATGGAATCACTCCGCTCGAAATCGCGCCGGACACGGTAGTGGGCGACCGGCTGGCCGCGTGGCAATTGGAACCGAGTGGTGCGTTGCTCGCGACGGAAGGCTTGGTGACAACGGTCCAAATGATGCCGTATCCGATCGATATTGGGCAATTCCTCACGTACCGCATCAGCATCCCGCTGCAATACCGCGAGAACAGCTACACGGTGCCCCTTGTTAAGAAAAATAAACTTGCTGGGTTGCTACTGCGTTACGATTCGCGCTCACAGCTAGTCGATGCAATCCCTGCGCCTGTCATCACGCACTTTTTAAAGGATGCTGAAAGCCAGAATTATCGAGGTTTTCCCTCTGCTGGCTTTTCATTCTCTCCGACGCGCGATCCCGCGCTGCGTGAGTTCGCCGGAGAAAAACAGAAGAACGCGGGCGGAGTTTATGTAACTACTGTCGAGCCAGGGACACCAGCTATGAAAGCGGGACTCCAGGTGGGCGACATCGTGACTGCAGTCGCGAACAATGAAATCGATCAAAACGGCAACTACGTGGACTCGCTTTACGGCAAGATCGAGTTCACGAATTTGCTCACGTCTCACGCGTACGCCGGCGATATTGTTCCTTTCCGAATTCAGCGTAGCGGCAATCCAATGCAGTTAAATGTCACCCTTGAGCACCGCGACGCGAAGGATTATGTGAGCCCACCATACAATCTCGATCAACCGCCGCGATATTATGTTCTTGGTGGCCTGATTTTTCAGGAGCTTTCCCGTCAATATCTCAAAGAATGGGGTCCAAACTGGCAAAGAGAGGCTCCGCAACGTTTGGTTTACCTGGACCATTTCCAGTCCGAGCTGTTTTCTGACCGAAATCGACGAGTTGTTATTCTCAGCCAAGTCCTTCCTGCTAACAGCACGATTGGCTACGATGAACTCGCCTATTTGACTGTGACGAAGGTGAACGGCAAAGAAATCAAATCGTTGGACGACCTTGCCGAAGCGGTAAAACACCCAATCGAAGGGTTCATCAAAGTCGAAACCGAAGAAGATCCAAAGCAGATCGAGCTCGATGCGGCACAAGTCGGCGCTGAGGCGCAAGATCTCCAGGAGAATTACGGTATTTCCGCACTGCATCGCCTTAATTGAAAGGCGAGACGCGAGCGCTCAACTGGCGTCCATCAGAGCGCCTTAACAACATTGTAGCCACCGGCCCTGTCGTGGTCTACCTCAGTGCTGCTTCTCACGCCAGCAAGACAGCCCACGGAGCCGTTGCTACAGCAGATTACTTAACTCACTCTGCTCTCTTCCAAGCGGTGGTGAAGAACGCTGGAAGCCTTTAACTATCAACGCCATCGATACCGACGTCGGCGGTGCGCGGTTTGGCTAGGAATCGTTCCACTTCCTCATTGTAAGTCTGGAATGGGTCGCCCATCACGAGAAAATCGCGGTTATCGCACGCGATGGAATCCCAGTTGATAACATAGGGGGAATCGCAATCCTGGAAGAAAGCCACCGCTCGAGCCCGACCGGATGCACGCGTATTAGCTGGTGGAACATGTGTTGCACTGGAACGCCGTACATTGTTGTTCCACTCCGCAATTCGCTTGCCAGGCGTGACTGCAAAGAATAGCCCGCGAAGTGGATCGATGTTGTGATATTCAAGGTCGACGCTTTGCAGCCACGGATCATCCCAACTCAATCCTTCGGACTCGACGAATGCTTCCAGCAGCCATTTCTTCGTAATCCAGTCGACCCCGCCAATGAGCGCCTGATGGTTGTTTGCAATTGCTTCGAGAACGAATCCCCAGTTTTCCAGGAGCCAACTAGTTTCCGCGCTGCTGTTGCGCAGGTACTTTTGCGCCAGCTGATGAAATTCCCACTGCACGTCGAGTGCCCCGATGGTCTTGCCGTTCTCAAGATTAACAATCCATTGCTGAGTTGGATCCCGGGATATGTCGCGTGTGCTTTGCACCGCATCGGCCAGAACCAGATTTCGCGGTAAACGGCCATCCTCGAGCAATGACAAAACAGATGCAGTTGTCCCGATTTTTAACGCCGTGGCATAGGGACTCATGTTCGAATCACCTATGAGCAAGTGAAGTCGCCGGTATTTTCGATAATCGGCCAGGGGCTCGTCACGTGCATTGATGATGGCGCGATTAAATTGCACCCATTGGTAGATGTCGTTCACGATATGATCCGCACGCTGGCTCAGTTGGAAATTCACGCGTGTTTCCGGTTGCGGCGGCTCGAAATCAAACGCCAGTGGATTGGATTGACCGACGCGGCCGGCGCCCGTGAAGATTTGTCGCGTCGCTAGGAAAGTAAGAAGTGTCCCCAGAATTGGCGGCGTGAATTGCGCTTCCCGCTTCATCAGATAATTCTCGTGACAACCAAACGTAGCGCCCGTGTGGTGATCGACGTTATTTTTGATGAACGAAACGCGATCCTGCGCGCCCAGAGCAATCAGTGACGATTGCAGCAAGTCGTCTCCGGCCAATTCATAAGCTGCCACATCGTGCAGATGCAGACATTCCGGCGACGCGTACTCGATGTGTCCCATATCGAGATACAGGCGCCCGCCGTTACGAAGAAAACCTCCGTTACCCGGTGGCTCTTCGTAATCGCGGTAATGCAGATCGATGGTGCCGGCCTCGGCGTTTCGGAAAAGATGATTTTTTACCTTCGCCGGCCAGAGCTCGGAATTTACGTGCGGCTCTTCTTCGCTCAAAAGACAGCCGTATTCGGTTTCAATCCCAACGATCCGGTCCATTGTTTAGCGAGCATCCGCCAAGGGTCGCTGCTCCTCAAGTGCTAATGCCGTCATCCTGAGCGGAGCGAAGGAGAATGCGATCACACGGGGTTCCCTGTCTGAATTTCGCCGTTGTGTGAGGTCCCTCTTTCACCCGGGATAACGAAGGCAGGGCCACATCGAATGCCCGCTTGAATCGTCGTGGAAAAAGCTCAAACTTTTTTCATGGCAACCGTGGCCCTGCGCAGCCCTTCTGAAAAGATGGGAGATCTTTTTTATTTCGGCCGGATGGTGGACAAAATCCGATTACACGCCCAGGGCGAATTGCCTTCGGACTATCACGCGAACCTTGGAAAAGGATTTGACGAAAAATGTACGAACTTTCTCCGGATCAATTACGAGCGATTAGTCCAGCGAGTGAATCGCGGCGGCACGGACGAGGAAATCTTGCATTGGTGTTTCGATCACGGGCGCAGACCGGATGAAAATGACGTTTACGTTTGGAACGAATTCATGCGCAAGCGCGGGTGGAATGACGAAGTTTCTGAAATATTACAGCGCCGCAAAAAGGAAGCAGGCATGATGGATAGATCGGACATCCAGACAGCGTTCCAATTCATCGACGCCGACGAAGGGCGCTTGCCAAAAGGGTAGGCCCGCGCGCCGGCCAAACTCCCGAAAGTTTTCGGGGACAGCGCGGCGTCCCCACCATTATTCGGCCAGCGTATCGATTCGTTCGGCAAGACCAAAATCAAGCTCGGTCAAGCCGCCTTTACTGTGAGTTGAGAGAACCAGACGTACTTTGTTGTAACGAATGTCGATGTCTGGATGATGTTCCTCTTCCTCGGCCACTTCGGCCACTGCGTTTACGAAATCAATCGCATCGGCAAAATCATCGAACTCAAACGTGCGTTCGATGTGCTTCTTCTCCAGTTCCCATTCCGGGATTTTTTTGAGCCGCGTTTTCAGCTCATCCGCTTTCATCAAATCAGCCATAACGGGACAACGAGTAACACCCGAAAATCGTTTTGCAACGCCAAAACGAGCGGGTGTTTTTGCGACTATCGTCCTGACCGAAGCGCAGCGGAGTGGAGGATCCAGCAGGACTGTGTCAAGGCGAGTCAGCGGGATCCTTCGACGACGCTTTGCTTCCTTTCGCTCCGCTCAGAATGACAGCTACATGCCAAGAATCTTCCTGAGATTTTTTGCAGAATCGAAAACCTCCACGGCGCAAGCTCGCGCCTGCTTCGATAGTCGCGGCCAATCGCGCAACACTTCTTTCACAGCCGTTTCCGCTTCATCGATGTTCCGGATGAAACGGAATCCGCTGTCTCGTGGAAGATATCTCGTTGCGCCTGTGTCTTCCGTGATCACCGGCCGCCCTAATGCAAGAAATGCCGCGGCCCGATCGCTTAACCAGCCGGTTCGCCAGGCTACATCCACACCCTTGATGGCCGTAAACTCCGCAAGCGCGCTGCCCATGTACCGACGGTACACGCGCGGAGTGCATGCCACCCGGTGCGGGTCGACAACGTGCCAGCCAAGCCGTTGCAAACGCGACCGCTCCGGGTCGTCCGAGCTGATATTCATCGCCAGTTCAAACTGCGTCTCCGGCACTCGTGCTGGTAAACCGAGATACGGTTCGAACATGACTCTCTTGGACAAGTCGGGGAACTCTCCCGCCACTTCTACAGCGCCGCTCCAGTACCATTGTCCAATAGTGGTGAATTTAGACACCTTGGGGCGTGGTTGGGATTGGAGGAGTCTTGTGTCAGCTAGCGGGTAAAATGTCTTCCAGCGCAGGTTCGCTTTCGGCAGCCGGCAATCGTTTCTGTGAGCGTTGAGCCCGATTGTCCAGAATTCGTCGTGAGACGACTGGCCCAACTCCATTTTGGTCATCCAGTAAAAAATTTCACTCGGATCCAGGTCGCAAAAGATCCGTCGCTCAAATTGCAAAAGAAATGGCGGGTGAATCGAGTAACTGAGATTGAGCAGCGTGTTTGGGCCTGCCAGTCGATTGAGCAGGACTTGTTTCGACATTCCGATACAACGCACGGCGTCGAGCTCATGCGTACTGGCTGCCGGTTTCTGATAGAGCAAACAATAGCGACCGGCCAATCCATGTGTACGCAGTTGCCGCTGGAAGTTCTTGATTCTGGCCTGATCGGCGCGCGGGTCATCTGTCGCGGGCAAGAGTTCGAGCCAAATCGCGTCGAGTTTCAATCGATGCAGACCCAGCATCCATTGCAGCGGAACGGAAAAATTTCCGCCGCCTTCGCGATATTTTGCGGCGAACCCGCACCCAAGAAAAATTGTCACGCGAGCAGAATCGTCATTCTGCTCGCGCGCTCAAGCTCGAAGGGCCCAAATTTTAGAAGATCCGCGGCAGACGACCTCCGGCTGTAAACACTTGGGGCTGCCTTGGCTGGCCGGTGCAAAATCCGCCGTTCGGGATCGGGATAATCGAGCCGAGGAATTGCGGCTGCTGCCGCACATTTAACGCCTGCTCCAACGCGTAGCCGAAGCCGATTAGCTGCGGTTCATGCAGAAAAGTGCTGTACATCAGCATGCCCGCCGGCCGGCCATTGTCGCGAATGCCTACGGGAAGCGACAGGTTCGGATAACCCGATACCGCTGGTCCGGTCGAGTTCGTCAGGTGTGGTGCGACGATCGCATCGACGCCCGAGTTGATTACACTATCAATGCCAGAGCGCGCAGCAGTGCGGGCATGCGTTCGCGCGGCGATGTAGGCGGGATCGTCAGGATACCCTGGGAACTGTTCCGACAATAAGAATACGTCCTGGTCGTAGTACGGCATCTCTTGCACACAATGCGCGTCGTTGAACGCAATCAGGTCGGCCAACGTGCGCATATCGGTGTGTGTAAGCGTCGCGAGGTAGTCCGCGATTTGCGCTCTAAATTCATACAGTAACGCCGTGAACTCGTCGCCGTTGTAAGCGAATACGTCCCCCGTATCAACGTCAACGACAGTAGCTCCGAGGCTTTCCATCACGCTCAGCGCATTTTCCGCAAACGCGACGGTCAGCTCATCACCCGGAATGCCGCTGCCGTAGTAGCTGTAATCGAAAAAGCGAACATCGCGTCCGATCACTGCGCCATCGAGTGCGTTCGGATCGAGAAATTGCGTGTAATCGTTCGGCAGATCATGCCCAATCACCTCCCCAAACGGCGACTGCAACACGCCGAGCAGGATTGCAATGTCAGTAACGCTGCGTCCCATCGGTCCAGCCGTGTCCTGCTCGTGGGCAATTGGAATTATCCCGTCTTGTGAGACGAGACCGAGAGTCGGTTTTAAACCAACGATGTTCTCAACGGCGGATGGCCCAGTAATTGACCCGTCTGTTTCTGTGCCGACTGCAACCGAGCACAAGTTTGCGGCTGCGCCGTTAGCCGAGCCCGAGCTCGATCCCCACGATGTGTAACTCAAGTCGTAGGCATTGTTCGTACTCCCACCGCGCGCGCTCCAACCGACTGCTAGAGGATAGGTCTCAGCCTCATCGTCCCGGAAATTTGCCCATTCGCCCAGGTTCGCTTTGCCAAGAATTACAGCGCCAGCTTCGCGCAATCTCTGAATGATTACAGCATCGGCTGGCACATGGCTGCGCAAGAGAGCCAACGATCCCGCAGTCGTCTGCATATTGTCGTCGGTCGCGATGTTGTCCTTGACTAAAACCGGAATCCCATGGAGCGGGCCGCGAACGTGTCCCCTGCGGCGTTCATTGTCGAGATGTTGGGCAATGGATATTGCATTGGGATTTGTTTCGATTACCGAGTTAAGCAACGGATTCAGAGACTGGATACGATTGAGGTAACCCATGACCAGACGCTTACTGGTTAACTGGCCGGAAGCCATCGCATCTTGAAGCTCTGGAATACTCTTTTCGACGAAGTCGAAATCGCCCACAGTCAAAGTAGAGCGTTGAGCTAGCGACGTAAGCCCGCCGCTTAGCAATGCGGCGCTGCTGAGCGCCGTGGTGCCTATAAATTTTCGGCGCGTGATAATGTTTCCGAGGTCAAAACGATTCGGGCCTTGCTTATTCATAATTATATTCTCCGGTTGCGCTGTTTTGCGAGTAAACAGACATGAGCTTATGATTCGGTGACGTGTGGGCGGAGCACTCCGCTTCGGTCAATTCCTGTCCGCGACGCTTGGTGTAACGACGCAGGAGGATGGATCGGTAGGGTGGACGATTTCGCGCGATCGATTCCATAACCCTGCGTGAGCAAATCGTTTCTGGCCTCAAAGGCGGCCGGAAAATTTTTCATTCTCTTTCGCATTATTTGACCGCCGTGCTCTTCCTCCGCAAATTAGCTGTTCTTCTCGGGCGCCCGTAGCTCAACTGGATAGAGCATCTGACTACGGATCAGAAGGTTAGTGGTTCGAATCCTCTCGGGCGCGCCACATTCGATGGCCGTATCTTGTCCCAACGCCTGATCTTCAGGACCTCGCCCAGGTTTTGGGCGAGGTCTGTTTTAAGAATCCCGGCAAATCAAAGAGAGACGTGGCCCGTCAGGGATGCCTTTTGATCTGGAAGCTGAACAATTCTCGTTCCGGGTTGTTGAACGGATCGTATTCCACAAACCCGTTCTGCACAGTCGAGTTGATGCCGTAGCTCGTGACGGTGAGAATTTTTCCATCGGCACTTACATCGAGCACGTTATAGTTGAATGTGTCCGGGCTATAAAAGTCAGCTGGTTGGCGCAGCCTGTCTGCATGTGGATCACCGAGGCGCCTGACGTTCTGCAACCCATGATAGCCTCCGAGGCCGATGGGTTCGAGGTTCTGGGCGATCTGAGCGTTGGCAATGCTGTCCGCGAGTTTCTTTACCAGCGCGAAGCTATGGTTTGAAATAAGGTCCGGACCCGTTGCGCCGAGCGGGCCGCAAACGATCTCCAAGCAGTATGGTACCTCTACGTAGCTCGCTTGAATGCCAGTCTGGCCACTCGGCGAGTAAAGCAATTCGTTAATGCGGTTCTGGTGGTCGTCGGTCGCGAGAAAGACCACGTTTTGAACGTGATGATCAGCGATGAATTTCAGCAGCGCATTACGCTCGGCGCGATAACCGCCCATCCACGACTTCCCACCATCGCTCGTAACAGGCGAATAGGTGCTTGGAGCCGGCGTCAAGGCCAGCGTCGCGCCGGTGGCAATCGTGGCGTTGTTATTGATCGAAAATGTCGTGCCGTCGGTGTTGATAGCACTGATGGTCGTATTCGCAGGGACGCCAGTACCGGAAACGCCTTGGCCCACAACAAGGCCGACCGTACTGGTAACTGTAACCGTCCTCATGTTGTTCGTAGACCCGGTGGTAACGATCGAGGTAATCGAACCAAGAGTGCCGTATTCCGCGGTTGTCGGCGGATTAACCAGCGTCAGGCTCCCGCCGATCGGCCCGATCTGGTCGATCGGATCGGAAATGTTGACGAATTTCCAAGTCGTCCCTGTCTGTTCCGCGTCGAGAAGTGTTTGTTCCAACCACGCAAGCTGCGTCGCGCCCAGCATTGTGCGATTCGGATTGTCGGCGCGTGAGCCGGTTTCGTCCGCGTTTGCGGCAGTCTTCATCCGAATGTCGCGATAGGAGCGACAATCCGCGTTGATGAAGATTGCGTTCCTGCCCCATTGTTGAGCGAAGTAGAGCTGGCGAGTGTCATTCGTGCGTGGGTCCGATGGCGCATTGATCAGGCCACGCTCGCTGATCGGCTGGTAGTTCTCGAAAACCTGCTGCAAAGTCTGAAAGCCGCCGCTCTTGTTCATGAAGGGAACGCTCCCGTCGTTGGGAGTTACATCATTGGCTGGATCACGTGCATCTACGCCTGCGCCGGCGAGAAAATCGAAGGGCGGACTGCCGGTGGTGCTGCCGACGCTTCCGCCCGCTGGAGCACCGCCGTTAATGTATTGCTTGTTACCCAGCTCGTGGTTGTCATACGCGGTGTAGTTACCCTGGCCGGCGAAGAATGGTTGCAGGCAGTTCTGGCCGCCGACGTTCACGGGCAGAAATTGCTCGCGATATTTGCGCGAGAAATCATCGAATAACTGCGACTGAGTCGCCGTTGGAACAAGGACCGTGGGATCTGGAATGTTCCCGGTGCTGTGCACTGCCGGCGATCCGATGCTCGCGGAGGTCTCATATTCCGTGTCGCCATCGAACATGAAGAAATCCAAGTTCTTTGCAGGCACTTGGCTCGCAAGTGCATAAGGACGGATCAATCCATCGCAGTCACCGCTGAACGCAAAATGGACTGGAACATTGGCTGTCGGGTTAGGAGCGGTCTTGAACTTGCCAACGTTGCTTGTGACCGAGGCATTCGTGGTTTGGAACCGGTAATAATAAAATGTTCCTGGTTCCAAGCCGCCGAGATTGCTCTTTACGGTGTAATCAGTCGGCGAACCAGCAGTCCCTGCGGGCAACGTAGTGACTCCCGTAATGAACGTTGGGTCTCGGCTGATTTGAACGTTGATTGCCGTCGGTTGCGGATTGGCTTCGTCTTTTGCGCGTGTCCAGACAGCCACGTCGTTAGTTGTTGCGTCGCCGGCAGCGACCCCGAGGAAGGTGACGTCGGCATCGGCGCCCGTCGTTTTGAGCATGTAGCCCGTGACGAGCACCAAAGTTACGATCCGAAGTGAAACGAAGTTCTTCATATTAAGTCTTGTTGGTTTGTTTTGATGATTGGTGAAAACGCCGCAAAGAAACCGGAGACGTGTGGCGATTTGAAGGCGTTCTTGTAAAACTTTCGTGACGCTTCCGCATCACACCCTCGCATGCCCGGCCGCACGCATGCTGTCGTCGGCGCGACAGCACGATTCAGAATTTGGACGATGGCGTAGGACGGGCGGTAAGCTCGCTGCCGCAGAACGACGCGATCAAACGGTCAATTGTCGTCAGCCAGCGCTACTGAAAATACGGCCGGATTTTGGCGTATTTCTTGTCGCCGATTCCGCTCACCTTTTTCAAATCATCAGCGCTGCGAAACGGTCGCGCGGCAATAATTCGAGAAGCCATAACTTGCCCAACGCCAGGAATCATTTTCAATTCCTTTTCCGTAGCGGCGTTGATGTCGATCCTGCCTGGCTCGATTTTTTCTTTTGCATGCGACTTTTTAACCTCGACCGGACCGACAGTCGTTGACGAAGGACGAAATACTGGCGTCGCGAAAGGTGTATTCGCCGGAGGCCAGGCGTGGGACCGAGCCGTCTTTCCGGTTACGAAAACATTAAAAGGCGCTGGCTTTTGAGCGTGGACATTTAATCGGCCGGCATCAACGCCCCAGCCTCCAATTTTCTCCTGCTTTGCTTCATCTTCGAATTGTTGAAGTTTTTCTACTTCTAGTCGCGAATTTCTTAATCCCGGCGGCACGGCTCTGAATCCATAGTTTCGTGCAAGCCCATTGCGAACCAGCTGCTCGCCGAGATCACCGTCTTTAGTCTTCACAAACGCGTAAAACCGCTCGAGTTTGCTGCGGCCCATTGCATCTGACATGCGCGTAAACACCGTAAACGGCTGGGACAATTTCTCGCGCGTGAACTCTTTGGCTGCCACCCCTACTTCGATGGCCTGGGGCACGGTGATCGCGAAGTATTTCGCCTGTTCGACGAGGCGCGCCGGATTCATTTCGTCCGTTTCAGGTGCGTCAACCATGTAGAGGCGAAAAATGTATTCCCTCGCGCCTGCGCTCGCGTGAAAACTGTCACCGTCATTCGCCCGATTTGAGATCAGCCGGCAATTTTCCAGGATGATCCAATCTTTAGACTCGCGTGCGCCAACATCGACCTGCGCCGCGCAAACAATTGCAAGGGCAAGGAGTCCTGTCTTGTAGCGCCGTTGGGTAAGCCGCCTGGCTGCGAACTTGCAACTGGAAATCATATCCGACATCACAATTGAGGGGTTTGCAGCCGCGCCAGATACGCCGCGTACATCGCGATGATTCCGCCCAACACACTGCCGGCAATCACGTCGCTGACGAAATGATAATTCATCGCCACAAGACTCACGAGCATCGAAGCCGAGAGAATAATAACTACGACTTGTACGGTTCGACTGCGGGGCATTGCGATCAGCCACACGGTAGCAAAGGCCAAGATTCTGGCAGCGTGGCCGGACGGAAAACTGCCGACGTCATCTCCACGCTGAAATGGATGGAAACCGTACGTCCCGGTGCCGATCAGGGATGGATTATCGTGAGTCCAAGTGTCCGGCCAATAGCGACCGAAAACGTCGCCTAACGAGATGCGAAAATCATCGGCAACAATCAGGCTGAGACACGCGACAAACAGCGTCTTCTGCCAGAGTAGAAATGTTCCCCGGGCCCGTCGAATCATTAAGATCGTCAAAACAAGAGCCGACCAATTCTGGACTTCTGGCGGTGGATAAGTGAGCCATCGAAAGGGCGAGAACCCATTGATATGATGATCATAGACAAAGAATGCCACCGGGCGATCAATCCAAAAGTAACAGATCAATACGGCGACAATGCAGAAGGCCATACTGATCAACGCGCGACGCAGTAATGCGCGATAATCCAGTTGCGGCCTCGTCCTCACAACGGCACTTCAAACTGGCTCATGAGTTTGAACGTCTCATAGCGCTTCGCAATTTCTTCCATCGAGAGTGCGCGCAAACGCTCCAGACTGAACGCTTCCACGCAAAAGCTGGCCAGAACACTGCCGTAAATCATCGCTCGGCGTAAGTCATTAAAATGCACCTTTTTCACAGTGCCCGCGAGATAGCCTGCCATTCCGCCGGCAAACGTATCCCCTGCCCCGGTTGGATCGTGAATGTCCTCAAGCGGATAAGCGCCGCAGCTGAAAAATTGATTATCTTCGCCAAAAAGCAGCGCGCCGTGCTCGCCTTTCTTTATCGCAACGTAATCTGGACCCATTTTTCGAATGCTACGCCCCGCCTTGATAAGACTTGTCTGCTTGGTGATCTCGCGGGCTTCGCTATCGTTTAAGATAAGGAGATTCACGCGCCGAAGCAGCGCATCGAGGTCTGGTCGTGCTGTCTCGATCCAGAGATCCATCGTGTCGGCCACAACGAAACGCGGGCGCGCCATCTGGTCGAGCACATGCGCTTGCAACGATGGTGCGATGTTGGCCAGCAAGACAAAATCGGTTTCGCGATACGACTCCGGCAACGCCGGTTTGAAATCTTCGAAGACGTTGAGTGCAATCGAGCGCGTTTCGCGCGTATTCAAATCCCAGGAGTATTCGCCGGACCAGCGAAAAGTTTTTCCATTCGCGCGCTGCACACCTTTGCTGTCGATCTTGCGCGATTCCCAAAACTGAAATTCGGATTCGGGAAAGTCATTGCCTACGATTCCGACCAATCGAACTGGCGAAAAAAAACTCGCGCCCAACGCAGCGTAGGATGCGGATCCGCCTAACAAGTCGGAATGTTCCTCTACCGGGGTCTTAACTGTGTCGATTGCAATCGAGCCTACAACGAGAACAGACATGGTCAGAATGACGAATTAAACGCGAGGAGTAAATGACGAACTGGACTTGGTTGCGAAGATCTAGTCATTTGGATTTTATTCATTCCTTCGTCATTGGTCATTCGCCATTCGTCATTTACGCTAACATGTCGGTAGCGCAGCGCGCGTAATCAACAATGCTGTGCGCTTTGAGCAAGGCGGAAACCATGGCAACGCGCTTCGCACCCGCGTCGATGACCTGCTGAAGATTGTCGATGTTAATTCCGCCGATACAAAAGATCGGGATATCGACGTCGAGATGAACTTGCCCGATGTCGCCCAGCCCGATTGGCTTGTAATCTGGTTTTGTTGGCGTGGCGAAGATCGGACCAAATCCGATGTAATCGGCGCCTTCGCCCAGCGTCGCGTGCGCCTGGGTCAGACTGTGCGTCGATTTTCCAACAATCAAATTTCTTCCAGCTTTTTGGCGTGCAACAAGAATCGAATCGTCGTCCTGTCCAACGTGCACGCCTTCGACGGGAACCCGCGCCGCGACCTCCGCATAATCATTCACGATCAGCGGCGTGTCCGAGCGGGCTGTGACCTCATGGATCTCAGAGGCGAGATTGACCAGCTCGTCGATCGATTTTCCTTTTCCGCGCAGTTGGATGAGATCTACACCGCCAGTGACCATTTGTTCCGCGACGCGATTGCAATCCCGCAGTTGCGGGATGTAACCGAGATCAATGATTCCGTAAAGGCGGCATTCGCGTAGCGCTCTCATCGTCGCAGCGCAACTTTGTAACTGCGCATTCCATTACTCGCAAATTACAAAGCCCGCCTCCCGCGAGTGGATGCGGTCCTACCTCGGCGCTGTAATGAGAAATTTCCCGGCAGAAGATCGAATCGAATCGTCCCCGAAGGTAATCGATTCACCGCTAAACGGCGGCGCGGGTTTTGCGGGAAAGAGCGGTCTCAAAACCGCAAATGTTTGCGATACAAACGCAATGGAGACGAATATGGACACGGCTGCACACTTCATGTCCGCCGCTCTTAGCAGGATCATGCGGCATGGCAAGTAAAATTTTTTCGCGTTCACGGTAATTAGGTGCAAGCCCACCTGACTCGTGATTCGTGGAAACGTTACATCGTTCCGAAAAAATCCTTTTAACTTTGTAACCATTCAACCCGGCAAAGCAGATTCATATTTGCGATTTCAGGTTTCGGGATATTTTTCCACGCCGATGCCACAGTTCGCATACCGTGCCCGCGACGCCCAGGGAAGCTTGGTTGAAGGCGTACTCGATTGCCCAGATCGAGCGGTCGCCATTCGACAAATTGAATTGCAAAAGTGTATTCCCGTCCGGATCGAGCTGATGGGACCCGAAGCCAAAACGGCACCACGCGATGGCGCGCGAGTCGCGTCGCCCACGCAGAATCTGAAAATCCCGCACGGTCAGTTGCTCGTTTTCACCGAGCAGCTCGCTCATTTGCTCCAGGCGGGCATGACGCTCGACGAAGGACTGTCAATTCTGGAAAAACGTTTGAAGCAGCCGCGCGTCCAACAAATGACGCATGCGCTGCATCAGGCGCTAGTCGATGGCCGAAGTTTCTCGCAAGCCTTGAGCGAGCTGCCACGAATTTTCCCGCCGCTCTATGTAAACCTGGTGGCTGCGGGGGAGGCGAGCGGAGCGCTGCCGCAGATTCTACTCAGACTAGTCAAACATTTGATGCAGGCGAAAGAACTGCGAGACCGCGTGCAACAGGCATTGATCTATCCGGCCTTTCTCGCGCTGGCCGGCGGCGCTCTCATTACGATTTTTATAACCTTCATGGTGCCGCAGTTGTCCGGATTCATGGCACAAACCGGCGGAGTGCTTCCATTGCCCACACGGATTCTGATGCAAATTCATCATGCGATCACGGGCTATTGGTGGGTCGGCTTGCTGTTAGGAATCAGCGCAGTGATCGGTTTCCGCGCGCTTGTTCGCACCGATGAAGGGCGCATCGGTTGGGATCGTTTTCGGTTGATGATTCCCGGATACGGGGGGGTCATTCGACACCGTTACTACGCGCAATTCTCGCGCACACTTGGGACCTTGATGGAAAATGGAATACCTCTGCTCCGTTCACTCGATCTGGTAACTGAAATTGCGGGGAACCGATTCCTCGAACTAAAGCTCGGCGATGTGCGCAAGGCGGTCATCGATGGCGCGACGCTCTCAGCCGCTTTGCAAGCGCAGAAACTGTTTCCTGATTTATTCACCGATATGATGTCGGTGGGAGAACAAACCGGACATTTCGCCGAAACCATGCAGGCCATCGCCGACGTTTATGAGCGCGAACTCGACAAAACGGTTGTCCTGATCTCGCAATTGATTCCGCCGGTTATCATCGTTGTGATCGCCGTTGTTGTCGGTCTGGTTGTTTTCAGCATTCTGTCGGCCGTATTCGAGATGACACACAGCCTGCAATTCAGACCGCACTAAAACTGAAACTTGCAATCAAGCCCGCGCACGAATAATCTCGCCCGCCTAATGTTACTTCGCGCCGTCTTTGCGATACTGTTCGCCGCGATTTGCCGCGTAGATGCACAGGAAGCGTTGACTGATGCCCTCCCCGCGCCCGCCGACGCGACCCAGCAGGCGATCCCAGAAAGCGCCTGGCTCGATCTGCGCCAAAACGCGCCTCAAAATTCAAAAATACAGAACGCTCCCGTCTGGGTTGAAGCACTGACCCTCCTGCCAACTGAAACGACGGAAGTGGCTCCCATGTCCAAAAGCGTCTTTCGCATTCGAGTCAGGCAACCGAGCCCTGACTATCAGGTTCTTTTTTTCCGCCTATTCTTCGATGACAAGGCAGATCAACAGCCTGAGTTAATCGCCTGGGACGAATCCGGCACACATGTTTTGCGCTCTGGGACTCTTGGAGCGGGAATGAATCTGCCGAGCTCTGATTCGGTGCTCATTCCGATGACCGGCGCGTCTTCCATCGACATCGAAGTGCCCGGTGACGGAAAAACGGTGCGAGGCGCGTATCTCGATTGGATGACGAGCAGTGAAGTCGTGCATCCTGTGAACACAGAACATCGGGATATGATTCCCGAACCTTTCTCGTCGGTGCCGACACTGCACGCGCCACCTGACGACGTTGAGAATTTTGGAACCGTTACGGCAACGCTCGCGGCAGAGGCAATCCGGATTGGCGCGCAAACCCAGGAAGGCGCTGCCTTTCAATTTTCAATCGAAGCCCAACCACTGACAGCCTTGTTGAGTTTTGAAATCGCCGACCCGCGGATTGACGCTCCGCCGGAAATTTATCTTAACGGTCAGGACATTGGGCCTGCTTCCCTGACGCTACCAGACCTTGGTGATCCGGCGTACAGGGGCGAAGTACAACCACTTTCCACGCAAATGCATTTCAACTACACCGGATGGCTGCGCGCTCAGAAAATTGTACCGGCAGCGAGCTTAAAAGCGGGCACGAACGATTTGGTCGTTGTGAACGGCGCTGACACAGGAGCTTCGGCGGTACGGGCCACGCAGATTCAATTAAAGTATATCTGGGACAAGTCGGATTATCTTTTGCGCGCCGGGCACTAGAAATTCTTAAAGAGCAAGGTAGTGTTACCGCGCACAGAATGGGAGGGTGACTCCTCTATCGAGGTAAGAATGAAAAGAAAACAACAGGGCTTCACGCTGCTCGAGATCATGCTCGTAGTAAGCATCATCGTGATCATATTGGGAGTGGCCATTTCAAAACTTGGCAACACCACCGCCATCGCAAAAACGATGCGGGTTCAAGCCGACGTCCAGGCGATCAAAACGCAATTGCAGCTGTATGAAAGCATGAACGGCTTTTATCCAACAACCGAGCAAGGCCTGCAGGCGTTGGTGACCCAGCCAGACAAGGATCCGAGACCCGCCCGGTGGTATCAGCTATTCAAAGAGATGCCAAAAGATCCGTGGGGAAACGAATACATTTATCGCTGCCCCGGTCTGAAAAACCCAAGCGGCTACGATCTGTATTCTGCTGGGCAGGACCGGCAGGCTGACACTGCAGATGACGATTGGGGCGGTTAACCCCAGCTAGCGAATCCGCTTCAATTCTTGGCACCAGGCGCCTTCGACGCTCCTCTAGGATTCCGTTGAATTAACCCTCGCGAATGGGGCGATCGAAGCTCTCGCGTAGGTGGAACCAACTGTTGCGCCTCGGGAGGCAATCCGGCAGGTAGTTTCGGTGAGACTGCGTTAGGGGTCGACATGTTAGGCGTGGGTGGCGTAAACGTTCTTGAAGCTAGCGCGGCGTTGGGCGCAGACTGCTGCAACAGCGCCTGGTTAAACGTGATTGTTGCAAAATTTCCATCCTTGCTAATCGTCACCTTTGTCGCACCCACGCGCTCCGACCATTCAATATTGGCGATACTGTACCCGTCCACCGGTGCTTTGGTGGTAAGGTATTTTTTGAAATTGTGATCGGAAGTCGAAGCGAGCGTTACTAAATCGCCGTCAAATGAATGGGCAGCGTTCGCCACGTAAAGGTCTTTCGCAAAATCGGGCGTGGCCGCGGGCGCCGCCACTGCCGTTGCGATCGCAAATGGCGAATTATCCACCATCTTTGAATAACGATCGTAAGCGAACCGGGGTGGCAGAACATCCTCGGCCTGTGCGCAGATCGCTCCAAGCAGAGTGGCCGCTGATATTAGCGTAAGGGAGTATTTCATAAATGGAGGAGGTTATTTTACTTCGTTCCTTGTGCTGGAGCAAACCAGCGCGCGATTTTAAATTTGCCGCGCATCATCGTGGGATCGCTGCCATCAATCGCCAAATTAACATTTTCAACCACAATGAAGGCGTCCGGTCGCTGCACATCATAAAGAAAATGAACCAGCGGCGGCCAGGGACTCTTTGTTTCGATGGAAGCAAAAACCGTCTGGTGGTATGGCGTTGTTTCCCCGGAACCAATCGCGGGATTCTCAACCAAAATATTATATTTGCCGGCTACTTCCTTTAACTGATCGAGCAACGCGGAGGCTTCTGCTGGGTCTTTGAGAGTTGGTTGATGTTGGCGGATCCATTCGTCCCGTTTCGTCCAGAGGTCTCGTTCCTTCACGTAAAGAGTTTGTTCGGCTAACATCGCCCTCCGGGCCGCCATTTGCTTTTGCGCGCTGGCAAGCGCGCCGAAGATCCAGTCCAAGATGAAAAGGTTGAGTAACACAAATACCGTGCCGGCCGCTACCCACGCGAGCACACGCTCGCGCCGATTCATTCGCTGGTACCATGCCGGTATCATCGTGGCTTCCCCTCCAATCGAAACTGCGCATGGTCGTTTGGCAGGATACGAGGTGACGCCATCTCAAATTGAAAGACTCGCAAATCCGGATTCTTTTTGATCTTTTCGATGAACTGGTAAGCGAGAGCAGCGGTATTTGCCTCGCCATCCACCGAAACCTGCCGCGCCGACTGGTTGTACGCCGTAATCCGCACCTCGGGCGATGGCAAGCTTTCGAAAATGTGTAGCAGAATTTCTACCGGGTAATAACGCGCATCGATTGCCGGAGCCAGTGCCTTCCAATTCGCTTCCGTCGCGCGGACGAACTGCGTCCCGGGAGCATCCTGCGCAATGCGCGCGTCAATCCGTCCGATTTGAAACCGTAACAAACCCAGATAAGCGAACAAAAGAAAGAGAAGCGCAATGTAAGCGCCACCTATCCATAAGAGCCGCTTTCGCCATTCTGTCTGCCTGATCAATTGTGAGCGGCGGCGGCGCCAGCTCTCCGGCAGCAGATTCAGTTTAACTGAGGCGGGTGGCAGTTCGACCCCGACTATCTCAGTAGGGCTGGCCAAGATTCCCTGCACAGTGTCCCGCATCTGGTAGTAGCTTTCATCCAACAAGACATTTGGAGAGGAAGCATTGATGCCTTGTAGCTCGGCGCTCATTCGCAACTGGGGCAATTCAAGTTGGAGTTGTTCCCCGTTGCCATTTTCGAACACTCGCGCAAGACTCAATTTGCCGTTTTCTGTCATGACATAAACCAGCGTCTCGCCTTCAGGATAAATCAGAAGCGCATTTCCCTTGGGTGCATAAGTACTGGCGCGCTGCGCTGCATAAACGGTGACCTGCCGCGGGATAAAACCGCGGTCGAGCAGCGGAGCCACAAGCTCGGCAAGCTGTTCATTTCTGATCGCCACGGCGGAGACCACACTTTCGTTTTCGTCTTGCTCGATCACTTCAAAATCCGTGGTCACGTCTTCGGCCGAGAACGGCAACACCTTCTCGATCTGAATCCGAATCATTTCCGGAAACTCTGCCGGATCGACACTTGGCAGGCGAAATCGTTGGGCGAGCACGGCAGCGACAGGCAGGCCGAGCACAAAATCGTCGGTCGCTGAAAGCAGCGGCACAGCTTCCTCCAGGTTCTGCAGCTTACGCACATTCCACGAGCCATTCTGGCTTGCGCTGCCTGCAGCCGCGTTGCGCGGCGATGCGGCAGTGGATGAACGCAGAAAATTCCATCCGTGCGCGGTGGGAATTATGAAAATGGATGGCATCCCTGTCTCGATATCAAAGCTCCTTCCAACTTATCACCTGAGGACGGCCGCGCAGGCCACCACCTCCTGATACTATCATTTGAACAGTGCGCGTAACGTCGCCCGATTTTCCTATGCTTGTGACGCGAAAGACCGTAGTGGTTTTGGGTGGTGAAGGGGTTAGACCTAGATTCTCTGGAGTTCGCCCTCCTCGGAAGCCAAGTGTAGTAAGGGCCGTTGGAAGATCAAGTTGCGGGTCATCGATTGTTCCATCGATTCCGTCTGAGCCACGCCGCAGTTGAAGAAACGCATCGACCCGATCATCTCCCACGCCTCCGAGAGCACCTAACAACGCGCGCAAGACGTCGCGCGAAGCCCAGCCAATGTCGATTATCGGTCCTCCGCAATTAATAAGGGTGAAGTCTTCATCCCAACCTGGCTTTGCAGTAAATTCAGCCCATCCACAGATTTTCTTTAGGTCGTCCACAGAAGTTAATGCCGCATGCGCCGGCCGATAATCATCGGTTTCTGGGCAAGCGCTCAGGCGGTGGAGTCCCGGTGGCGACATCCAGTCGAGCAAAGAATCTACCATTATATCAACGTTATTCGGCTCCACTCCTTTAAGGTTGAGATACTGGCGCACAATTTCCACAAGCGGTCTGTTCTCTACACCACCGGGCGCGAGCAAGTTCAAATTCAATCGACCACACTCGCCAATCATTTGAACGTCGTAACCTTCCTGATTGCCCAGTTGTCCGTGCAAGTTCGGCGAGTTCGGCGCGTCCTTTGGGCGCAGCGCAACTTCTGCCAGCGCAACATCACCGCCTGATGACGCCATCGCTTCAGCGTCCAAGACGCGGCCTGCATTGCCTGAAACCACAAGGCGCGAATTAATGTCCAACGCCCATGAAATGACCATTGCGCTAAGCAAGAACAGCGCCCAAAGCGCAAGCATTAGTGCCGCGCCACCGCGCGATTTTGAATTTAAAGCCTTCATTTTCAAAACGGCGTCCGTTTCAGCGGAATAATCGCTTCCCATGGCACTGGTGAATCGGCGCGCCCCACGGTCACCTTGACGAGCCATGGCAGCTGGGACGCGTTTGGCCATCGATCGATCCAAGTGTTCAAGCTCGGATTGAAGTAACTGATCTGGAGACTGCTCACGTTCTTAACTAATGGCACCCACGTCTCGTGTCGTTCCCCGATATCAGAAGCGTCCTTCGGTTTTCGTAACAAGCCGAGGTCGAGCCGGTCACTCTTTTCGTTTTCGGGTTGCAACCGCAACGCTACAATAAACTCACCTGGCGCATAGCGAGTAAGGAGCCCAGGCCCGGCGCTGCAAATCCACGTTATCACATCGCGCTCGCGATCGTTTAGTTTAAACGGTTCCCCTATCATCCTTGCGCGCGTCGGACTCAAGCTTTGCCATTCCGACGTTAGAAGATCGCGCAGCCCGTCGTACTGCGAATCCCTCGCGGCTGTATCGGATGACAGACGCAGCGCCGTCATATTCGCTTGCACAAAACGAAAAATCGCCAGCGACATCAGCCCGAGGATCCCCACCGCAAGCATGATTTCGAGCAACGTGAACCCACCAATGCGAAGAGATTCCCTCTTACCCCGGACGGTAAACATAAAACCTGACCTGTTTTGACTGAGGCACACCGCCCTGTCGCCACTGAGCCGTTAACGTGACGAGGTAGATTCCGCTGAGAAGGGTATTATCGGTTTCCGTCAATTCGGCTGCCGCGGTTTTTTGGACAACTTTTATGCCTCCGTAATTGCTGTCTACCCTGAATTCCTTGGAATCATCGGGAACCCCTCGCGCAGTCTGAATTTCTGCCATACGATTCGATAAAATCTGCCGCACGACGCCTTCTTCGGCGTTAATCGTGCTCGCGTTGAGGCAATTCTCGACCGCGCGTCCAAGCGCGATGACGCCGAGCGCGAAAATAGTGATGCCAAGGAGAACCTCGTAGAGGGCAAAGGCGCGACGAAACTTTTGACCTGCGCTTGCGTTAGCGGACCGCATAACTCGTAATCTCTGGCCGTCCCGTTAGCGGCGAGTAATTCGCCGTCCATGAACCGGCGGGACCTTGAAAGCGGATGGTTGCCGGTTCGCAAGTCCCCGACGGCCAGAAAATCCATTCAGCCGGATATTTTTCCATCAATGCCACCGGCAACGATAGCCTTAGCGTGCTTCCCCTGCTGGGACGAAACTCAGCTTTTGCCTTAGCGTCCTCATCCTCTGCAAAAGCTTCCGGGCGAACTACGACATTGTTGTTGCCCCATACAATCAGGTAAGGACGACGCTCGATGACGCTTCGCTCCTGCGCCTGGCGCACAAGATTGTTGAACCCATCCAGCGATTCCTTCAGCCGCCTGTTGGCGATCACGCCAGTGAAGCTCGGTACAGCCAGCATGAGCAACAGCATCAGTATGAAGATCGAGAGAGCAATCTCGATCAGCGTAAAACCCCGGGCTCGTTGCACCGCGGGAAATTACTCGTTTCACCGCAAATCACAACAGCGCCCGCGGGAGGCATTTTCGGTGTGCCCGACCATATGAGCCAGCCACGCGGCAGATGGAGAATCAACTTACTCCCGGCCAGGGGCGTAGCCGTGAACTGCAGTAAAGGCGATCGTTTGCGTCGACCAAGCAGGATCGGCGCAGCAGCCAAGTAAAGTGTCAATCAGTGCGTTGTTAAGCTTGCCAGAACTCGTCAAATCCTAGCGAAGTTCTTTGACAGTCTGTGTCCAATAATCTGCCCACAAACTCGTCCCGTTATAGATTGCAGTTTCTGCGGTGGCACCGATTTTCTCGATACCCAGGGCCGCCAATCTCGGTGCCAGAGTACGACCGATGTGATAATCTATTCCTCGGTCGCGCGACCATGCAAGCCAACCACTCCAGAACGCACGCACTTCCGGCGGCTCGGCGATCGTAACCGGAAGGAAATCCGGTTCAATCAAGAGGATGGCGCCTCCAGGCCGCAAGCTTGCAATGAGATTCGCGATCGCCTTGTCAGCGTCGGCCACATGGTGAAGCACCGCACGGGCAGTTACGAGATCGAAGCTGCCAGGCTCCACCGGCCCGATCACAATATCCTCCTTCCGAAACTCCAGATTAGGCACATGCACCTCG
>Ga0209687_1000031_pt1 | contig 67604 bp, 54 predicted proteins | sample GraSoiAngelo_136_FD_185893 | JGI IMG/M metagenome (GOLD analysis project Ga0209687, IMG submission 185893) | Grasslands soil microbial communities from the Angelo Coastal Reserve, California, USA - 14_0929_09_20cm (SPAdes) (version 2) | ecosystem: Environmental > Terrestrial > Soil > Grasslands ...
AAGACCCTCACGCCTTCGGCGTGGATGATGTTGCATATACCTCACCGCCCTCGTTGTTCCTGACCCTGTTCCAAGCCCGGCTCACTTCTGACAAGCACTACTGGTCTACTTTTGCCGAGCACCGAAGCAGGAATTGAGGTAGCGAGCCGTTACCGCTAAGAGACGACGCAAAGAACAAACCAAGGGCTAGTAGGAAGACTCTCATTAAAATAAATCCTCTCCAGAAGGTCTGGATCTAGAAGTCGCGGTTGTAGGTAAAGCGGCCGTTGCTATGAGAATCCAGGATCTACTGATTTATCGGGCGATTGCCGGTGACGTGTTCATATCCACCTGGGGTTGTTAAACTCGGTTGATAATAATCACCCTGTTCCCATTTCGATCCGTCGCTAAAGATAATGTACCCAAGCCTGATCACTGCTTTGTTCAGGCTTCCGAGCGGATATTTGTCCGCTGATAGGAAATCCTTGATCGAAGCCATCTCTTTTGCCGAGATCGCGAATGTTATGGTCTCTCCCGGATTGAGCGCCAGAGGTTCGCGCCCTGATCGGATTGTAGAAGACCGTCTCGGATCAATACCGATTCCCAACTGGTTATAAACCATCATTGATCCGCTCGCCGATGTCTCCGGGAAATCAAGCTCCAGATGAATATATGTTATTTGTTTTTGAGACGTGTTTTTTAGCGTGAATCCCAGGCTTTCCAGCCAATCGCTCGACCGGCGGCTTCCGAACAGGAAGACCGAGTTGAATTTCTGGTTCACTCCGACTCTGGTGCTTTGAACCGTTAGATTGCCGAATTCGAAGGGCTCATTGGGAAACTCTTTACGCTCGATGATCTTTTCGTCGGATGCTCGAGCTTGTGGTGGTCGACGGCTCTTGTAAGAAATCGAGCCCGTGTCCCTGACTGCCAGCCCGAATGCAACCGATCCCGTACAGACAATAATCCCTACAATGAGCCTGATAGTGTGTCTGGGTCTTGAATTGTTCATTTCTCTACGGCCTCAATTCAAACGATCAACAGGATTCAGTTGGCTCCAGAATTCTTAACCGATAAGCTGACCGGGTAAAGCATGGCCGCAGTTTGTATCACGTTTCGCAATTCGTGTCAATAACTTTTAATTTTTCTAAATCTCGTTAATACCTGGTTCACTAAGAGAAGCGTAGTCGACTGGGCTCGGGCCGAGTTTGGCACTACCGAAATTCGAATCAGACTCTTTCCCATTGAGTCAGGATGGAGCGTATAAGATCGCTGAATCCCGAGCCTCTTATACAGGCGATCCAGCTACACGGAAGCCATAATCGCTGTAGCGGAACTCGGGAGGCAGGCTACTGCGGGCAGCGACGCGAGTAATCTTGATCTGGTGTCGCCACGAGCCTCCACGAGATGAGCGCCGGGTTCCAAATGCGGGCCCGGGCGGATTCTCGATTGGAGACTTTTCGTAGTAACGCGGATCGTACCAATCGGCGCACCACTCGTGAACGTTCTCCGATACATCGAAGAGGCCGAATCCATTTGGCGGTCGCTTACCGACTGGTTCCGGCCCGCCTCGCCATGAGTCCAAATAGCCGGGCTGATTTTCGGGAGAATCATCGCCCCACGTATAGAGCCTTCCCTCCCGCCCTCCCCGCGCCGCCATCTCCCACTCGGCCTCTATAGGCAGTCGGCACAGCTTCCCCGTCCGCTGTGAAAGCCATTCGCAATACTCGACGGCATCGAACCAACTGACGCTCGTGACGGGCTGATCGGAATCGTTGAACCTCTCGTCGGTAAAGCCCGGCGGAAGCGATTTACGCGTGTCATCCATGAAGATCGAGTACAGCCGATTTGTGACGGCGAAAGCGCCGATGCTGAAACTATCGAGCACGACCCGGTGGACCGGCCTTTCATCCGCCATCCCGGAATCGCATCCCATCAGGAACTCTCCAGCAGGTATGGTAATGAGCCGAGGCTCGGTGTAGGGCGGCGTAAGAGAATTGCTACCCATTTTTCTAATGCCCTTCTCAAGTCCCCCTATGTTTTAATCACCTTTCCATCTGTTGAAGCTGTCTTCACGTCTGTCTATGGGTGATCAAGAATTGTCACACGTTGCGGACGCCTCCATACCTGTTGAGTCTGTTTTAGCCCGTGTAGCGGGAGAGCGCTTCCCTGACGGCCCTGGGATCGTGAAACTCCTTCACCAGTTGTTCGGCGGTGTAAGAGGCCAGCGAGCCGGGCTCGGTATAAGCGAGATACCGCATGCCTTCGGGGCTGGCGTCGAATCGGCCGTCGGGCAAGAGATCCAGCCATTCGCCGGATCCGAAAGAGTAGCGATAAAGAAAAGTCTGGCCGGTCTCGATATCCCAGAACTGGAGCCGGCCTGCCGAGCCCGCCGCAATCAGGTATTTACCGTTTGGAGCAAAACAGATTGACCATATCGAACCGAGGGTTCCCTGCAGCGTTCGAATTGCGGTTCCGCTCTTCACCGACCACAGCCTGACACTATTGTCATAGCCGCCGCTAGCGAGGGTCTGTCCATCAGGAGAAAAGGCAACCGAGTTGACCCAATTAGTATGGCCTTCGAGTAAGTGAAGAGCGGAACCGGAGTCGAGATCCCAGAGCTTGACAGTGTTGTCATCGCCGCCGCTGGCGAGGGTCTGTCCATCAGGAGAAAGGGCAACCGACCTGATCCAGTCCCCATGGCCATCGAGTAAGCGAAGAGCGGAACCGGAGTTGAGATCCCAGAGCCCGACACTGTCGCCGCCGCCGCCGCTAGCGAGGGTCTGTCCATCGGGAGAAAACGCAACCGAGTTGACCCAATACGTATGGCCTTCGAGGATGCGCAGGGCGGAACCGGAGTTGAGATCCCAGAGCCTGACAGTCTTGTCATAGCCGCCGCTGGCAAGGGTCTGTCCATCAGGAGAAAAGGCAACCGACCTGACCCAGTCCTCATGGCCATCTAGTAAGCGAAGAGCGGAACCGGAGTTGAGATCCCAGAGTCTGACAGTCGTGTCAGCGCCGCCGCTAGCAAGGGATTGTCCATCAGGAGAAAAGGCAACCGAGTTGACCCCAAACGTATGGCCTTCCAGTATGCGCAAGGCTGTTCCGGCGTTGAGATCCCAGAGCCTGACGGTCTTGTCATAGCCGCCGCTAGCCAGGGTCTGTCCATCAGGAGAAAAGGCAACCGACCGGATTCCATTAGCATGGCCATTGAGTACGCTAAGAGCGGAGCCGGCGTTGAGATCCCAGAGCCGGACAGTACTGTCATCGCCGCCGCTAGCGAGGGTCTGTTCATTGGGAGAAAAGACAACCGAGTTGACCCCAAACGTATGGCCTTCGAGGATGCGAAGTGTGGAACCGGTGCTGCGATCCCACAGCCTGACAGTCTTATCAAAGCCGCCGCTGGCAAGGGTCTGTCCATCAGGAGAAAAGGCAACCGAGTTGACCCGATTCGTATGGCCTTCGAGTATGCGAAGTATGGAAGCGGAGTTGAGATCCCAGAGCCCGACACTCTTGTCATCGCCGCCGCTGGCAAGGGTCTGTCCATCAGGAGAAATGGCAACCGAGTTGACCCCAAACGTATGGCCTTCGAGGATGCGAAGTATGGAACCGGAGTTGAGATCCCAAAGCCTGACCACACTGTCATAGCCGCCGCTGGCGAGGGTCTGTCCATCGGAAGAAAGAGCAACCGACAGTACCCCATTAGTATGGCCAACGAGTAAGCGAAGAGCGGAGCCGGAGTTGAGATCCCAGAGCCGGACAGTCCTGTCATAGCCGCCGCTGGCGAGGGTCTGTCGATCAGGAGAAAAGGCAACCGAGCTGACCCCATCAGTATGGCCCTTGAGTAAGCGAAGTGGGGCACCGGTGTTGAGATCCCACAACCTGACAGTCTCGTCATTGCCGCCGCTGGCAAGGGTTTGTCCATCAGGAGAAAAGGCAACCGACATAATCCCACTCGTATGCCCTTCGAGTGCACGCAGCAGGCGGCCGTCCTCCACGCGATAGATCAGTATGATGCCGTCCGCGCATCCGCTTGCCACCAACTCGCCGTCCCGGCTGTAGGCCACTGCGTACACTGCCGAGCCAGGTCCACTCTGTACTACGGCGGTCAGATTCTTCTGTAGTGTTCCCGCCGCCCGTGTTTCCGCCGCCCGCGCGACACTTCGCAGATTTCCGCCGGCTGCAAGCGGCAGGGCAGCGCGTGTCATAATCGCTCCGGTGAGATCGGAATCAATCAAGCGGGCCTCATCAAAAGATGCGCCGGTGAGATCCGCTTCGCGAAAACTGCTATTTCGAATCTCGGCGTTGTCCATTCTCAGCGAAGTCAATTTGGCAGACTCGAAGCTGCAATCTGAGACCTTCGCATGATTGAGATTCGCTCCCGTCAAATCCGCGCGGTCGAAGCTGACCTCCCAGAGGTCGGCGGCCTCCAGAACGATTTCCTGAAGTTGAGCGTACTGGAGAAATGCTCCCGCCGGGATTCGTCCCTTCAGCTTCTCACGCAGCAGAGCCGGGTCCGGTATCCGGTCTTCCATCCCGGAGCGAATGCGCTCGCTCCAATACAATATCTGCAAGGCATTTTCGGAAACACGCCGCGTATAGGCGATCATCAATATCCGCTGAAGCGGGCCGGCCATGCGGTCTTCATTGTCCACGAGCGTGAGAAAGTAAATCACCTTGCGGTCGAGCCTGTTCGTATCGAGCGCCGCGCGAATGCCGGTATCTTCTGGTTCGCTCATGGCGTCGAACAGCTTCCGAGCGAGAAAGAACTCCATGAACGACCTGTGGATGAACGCGAAGTTGCCGGCGTCGTCGGCCCGCTTGAGAAACGACGCGCCTTGAAGCTCTCTTGCCACATCGAGAAGCTCCTCTTCGCCCGCGCCGAGCGTTTTGTCGGGCGCCAGCTTCTTGAGGAAAGGAAGCAATTCGCGATAGTGAATCGCCGCCGCGCCCTCGTTCCAGAGAGTCCACGCCAGCTCCAGCATCAGCCCGAGTTTTATTCGCTTGTCGAGAAAGCGCCCCTTCTCTTCTTCTCGCTCGACCCAGATGTTCGTATACACGGAATACAGATTAGCCGCGTTGACTTGCTGCCCCTTATCCAGATGGCCGAGCGACTTGACTATCATGTCCAGAAGCAGAGGCCGATGGGCGAGCTCCTGGAGGTTATGAATTTCCTGGATCTTCTTCCAATCTTCGGCGACCGTGTTTGGCCGCGCCTTTGACAGGTAGCCCAAGATTTTTTCGTCGTCGAACTCTTCCAGATAGACGACCTCCGCCCTCGATTGCTTTCGAAGCTCCCTGTAGAGATCGGTTTCGATCTCCGACAGCTTTGGGCCTTCGCCGATCACGGTGACTTGCTCGTTGCGGTCCTTGAAGTAGTGAGTGCGGCAGGTGAGTATGACCTTGCCGTTGAACTCGGCAGCCCTGCGCAGCTCTCGAAAGTTGCTCTGGGTCACTTCCCATCTGACGCGGTCGGCCATTTCGTCGAACGCGTCGAAAAACAGGATTATCCTGCCAATCCTGACCAGGTGAATAAACCGCCTGAAGTCGACGCCCTGAAGCCCGCGCTTGCTGAAGTGGCTGATGACGATGCTTTCAAGCGAGTTCTCCTTGCGCACGTCCTTGAGCGGAATCAACACCGGCGCGGGCAGGCGAATTGGATCTTCGCGAAAGCTCTTCGCAAGGTCGTATGCAAGAAAATCCGCCAGCGTGCTCTTGCCCGCTCCGAGATCGCCGAGCACGACCATCAGGTTTCCTCGCGAATCGCCGAGCCACTTGCCGATATGCTCGAGCGCGGGTTTGTTTTCGTAAGTGATATCGGTCTTCAAATCGGGTCGGATGAACCAGTCATCGCCCCCCCAGCGCTCGTCTCTCATTGCTTCGTAGTTCTTGATCAGACCATTGACATAGAAATCCAGCGGCACAAGCTCACGAAGAAGCTCCGCGTAGGTGGTGCATCCGACGCCCGCGGCGGTCAGGGCCTCGCGCGCATCGCCGTCGAAGCCTTGCGACGACACCACAAGCCAGCGATAAGCGGGGAGCGTTTTCTGTACTACGTTTTGCTGCGCGAGTATCTGGTTGCGGTCATCGGCGGTCACTCGTTTGTTCTTGCACTCCACCACCGCCTGATTGACAAGCCCGCCTCTCTTTTCCTCGATTGTCAGATCTATTTGAAAGCCGGAGATCTGAAGGTCCTGTTTTACGTCGAAGCCCAGCAGGCGGTACAACGCAGCGACCTCTTCTTCGAAGCGATTGCCTTTAGAAGCAGCCAGGCGACCGCGCCTTGCTGGATCGAAGCCGTGTTCTTCGATATCGATGAACTCGTTGCTTCGCGAATCATCCCGGCGCGGCAGATCGAGCGCGCGAACAAGCTCACGAAAGCGAAGATCGAAGTCGGAGTCCTTGCGGCAGTCGATGTACAGAAGGCTCTTGAATGTAGGCGGTATCTTGCAGTCGTCCAGAAGAAGCGGTATCAACGGGCGCTGTTCGGCCAACACGTCGGAGTGCGTTTGGCCGTAGCTTTCGGCCAGGGTCCAAACTTTGTCATCCCGAAAATAACTTCCGCTCCAAACCGCGATCATCTTGCGTGAGGTTTCGATACCGTCGTTTATTCTCTTGAGCAAGTGGTCGCCAGGTTGAAGCCTCCATTTGTCGAACCAGACACGAATGCCTTCGTCGCGCAGCCGCTGGGCTAGCTTCTCGGACCATACACGGTCATCACCGGCGTAGCTGATAAAGGCGTCGTATTCGAATTCGGGGCCGGACATTCGATTTACCTCGATATGGAGAGCGCTCGATTGGGTGACCGGGCTTAGAGATTAGCATCGATGGACAAAATCGCCGAACGGTTCAGCCAGCTGCCTCGGTGCGCAACAATTCGTCGGTAATCGCACGGGAATAAAATCTTGAGTTTGGAAAAATTTGGATTGTTCCCAGAGCAGGGGAACGCGTCAGTAGCCGGAGGCGAGCGAAGCGCAGCCCCGGTGCGAGAAGAGGCAGGTATGTTCCGTGAAGGGAAACGCGTCACCGGTAAGAGCGTTTCAAAACAACATCGTTAGTTTTTGAGCAGCGCGACAACAAACGCCTATGTCGCGCTTTCAGCGCTAGAGGCGTCGCGGGTTGTTTATCAGGGGCGGCGCGCTACGCGCTTGCCTCTGGCTATTTAATAGTCGGCCTTTCAGGCCTTACCTTGAGCATGGTCTTTCAGTTGGTAAGATATAAAATGTCCAGAATCCCAAACCACCGATGAATCGACGGGCTCGAGTTTGGACATTTGCGGACCTGGGAGCGCAGTCATCTTGCCTGCTTCCCCACTGATAAATCGGCGGCTATTAATCGAGCATTCCTTTGGGATGCCGGAAGAAACAGGAGGTTTGGATTGAATCTCGATGGCTCTTCGGCTGAACTCTCTCAGCGATGCCGGTCAGTCTCCGGCGGTTCTCCTCTCTTAACAAAGACGTGATAGATGACGGCGTCCCACGCATTGTGAATGCCAACAAAGAGGAGCAGCAGCATCGAAGAGCCGGCGAAGAACAGGGCTGGGCGGACACTGGAGCGAGCCGCGTATGCCGATCCGGCCAAAATTGCATACGCCGCACATGGAAGCAGAACATGAAACAACCAGTCCTCAAATACGGGCTCGTAGATGGTTTGTGCTCTCATACGCCGAGCCACGACGACTGCGTACACTATCCCGCTCAGACCCACTAATCCCCAAAAAAAGGCGACGCTTCTGATCGCATGCCACGGAGCGCTCAGAACCGCTGACAGCAACAGCACGACTCCGAAATGAACGACGCTCGGCGTAGCAAAGGCGGCTCCGGCCTCCGTCGTCCTTGGCGCCGACCCACCGGCTATGAGCGCTATGACCACGAACTGCAATCCGATCAGCGCGCCCGCGGATGACCCGAGAATTACATAAAAACTATTCCACTCGGTGAGCTCCGGCATATCGTCAACAAATCTCTCATGTGCGCCGCCCGCGAGCCAAGCAGACTAGAGCACCCCGAGTTTTGTTCGTCATTGTCTTTTCTTATTTTTTGCCTAACGGGGCTTGGTACTGTTCGTCGCTGACCTTTTCCTGCCATTCGACGACCTTGCCGTCGAGCGCTTCCTGTATGGCTATGTGCGACATTCCAGTGGTTGACGTTGCGCCGTGCCAGTGCCGCTCGTTTGGCGGACACCAGACCACGTCGCCGGAATGGATTTCGACCTTCGGTCCGTCCTCGCTCTGCACCCATCCGCAGCCCTGGGTGACGAACAGCGTTTGTCCGAGGGGGTGCCAGTGCCAGGCCGATCTGGAGCCGGGTTCGAAGGTCACTAGCACACAACTGAGGCGAGCAGGATCAGGCGCCTGAATGATCGGATCGATGCGCACATCGCCAGTAAAATTCTCTTGCGGCCCTTGCCCCGACGGCCGCGAGCCATTTCTTTTGACTTCCACTTTTCTGAATCCTCCGTTTGATTGTCTTATGTGGTTATCGAATTAAGAGCTTGCTTGACGCGGCACGAGCTTGATCGTCGCTGACTCTGCCTGAGGACTGATGATGCTTCTGATAATGCTTTCCGTATGTTCCATTGTCTTGTAGGGCCACAGATCACTGCCGCATATGCAGGCGCGGGTGACGGTGACGAGCGCGTCGGTTGGCTCGACGAGGCGGGCGTCAGGAACGTTTTCGATACGGACATCGCCGGCTCCAAACATGACAGTTGCGCGCATGGTGCTTTACCCCTTTTCAATTTCTCAGTGTATTTGCCGGTGAGTATACGTCCGGGCCTTTGGCGGAACGCGGTGAGCCATTTCTACTCGGATTAATTCTGAACCCTTTCATTGCATGTTCCTGAATTTTGCTCATCCTATTTCTTACTCCGCTCAAGCCTATAAGCAAGTTCCGTGCGGAATCACCAGGGAGCGCAAGCATCTTGCCTGCCTCCCCACCGATGAATCGGTGCATGGTTGTCCCGAAGGGACAATCGGCAATAGCCCACCAGTTCACTGGTGGGTTCGTCGGGTAATTTGATCAAGAAGTGCCGAAGGCACGGCTGACTTGTTGTTTCAGCGCGCCGCCAGAGGACCACATACATATTGCAGATTTCCGATATGGTTCAAAGCCTCCACACACGAACTACATCAGCCGTCCCTTCGGGACTAAATCGCCGCAGCGCTCTGGGACCCACCGATGAATCGGTGGGCTACTTTCAGACGATCCCTACGGGATTGACGTCTCTGCGCCAAAAATCTCTAATGGCCAAACTCCAGCCACCGATGAATCGGTGCGCTCGAGCTTCGATATTTTGCGGACCTGTGAGCGCAAGCATCTTGCCTGCCTCTCCCACCGATGAATCGGTGGGCTATTAATCGAGCATCCCTTTGGGATGCCAATCGATCTGGTATATCCACTGATCTGGGACGCTGATCTCGGGTGTCAACTGATCTTGACGCTTTTTTAAGGCGAAAATAGAATCGAACTTACTCCCTAACCTTTTGAGTTATGCAATTATGTTGAGCATCCGCGAGCCGCGCATCTCAGCGGCTATATCGCGAAACCGGAGGATAGCTTGATAGAAGTAGACCATCTGACCAAGAGCTACGGCGAGAAGATCGCCGTTAACGATATCTCCTTCACCGTTGGCAGAGGCGAGATTCTGGGGTTTCTCGGACCCAACGGAGCCGGCAAGACTACAACGATGCGAATCCTGACCGGCTATCTTCCAGCCACGCGCGGCTCCGCGCGAATAGCGGGATTCGACGTGTTCGAGCAATCGCTCGAAGTGCGCAGCCGGATCGGATACTTGCCGGAAACGCCTCCGCTTTATCCCGATATGAGCGTGCGCGCGTATCTCGAATTTGTCGCCCGCATCAAAGGCGTCTCCGGAGCCGACGTCGAAAAGCGAGCCGAGCGGGCAATGGAGATGGCCAATCTCCAGGATCGCAGGACCGACCTGATCAAGCGACTCTCTCGCGGGTACAAGCAGAGAGTCGGGATCGCTCAGGCGATCGTTCACAATCCCGACGTCGTCATCCTTGACGAGCCGACGGTCGGCCTCGATCCCAAACAGATCATCGAAGTCAGGAATCTGATCAAAGGACTGGCCGGCGAGCACACGATCATTCTCTCGACTCACATACTTCCGGAAGCGAGCCAGACTTGCGACCGCGTAGTAATCATCAATCGCGGCCGCATCGCCGCCGTGGACACGCCGGAGAACCTCACTACTCAGCTCAAGGGAGCCGAACGTGTTCAAATCGAAGTTAGAGGCGAGGAGGATGCGCTCCGCGATGCACTCGAGTTAACGGAGGTTACAAAGGTGGACGTCGCGCCCATGGACGGCTCGGATCACCTGAAGGCGATCATCGAGAGCGAGTCCGGAACGGACATCAGAGGCAAGCTCGCCGCCGCCGTGGTCGGAAAGGGCCTGGAGCTTCTGGAGCTGAAGTCCATCAATCTGAGCCTCGAAGACATCTTCCTCCAATTGACGACCGAGGAAGCCGGAGCCGCCCACGAAGCGGCCGCGGCTCAGGCGCAAGGCTGATAGCGACTGCCCAAGGCCGGGGGCCGGTTTCTCCCGCGCCAAAGAAGCAAGAGGTGATTAGATGAAAGGCATGATAGCCATATATCGGCGCGAGATGGGGAGCTACTTTGTCTCGCCGATCGCGTATGTAGTCGTCGGTTTGTTCCTGCTTATTTGCGGATGGTTCTTTTTCCGCATCCTCACTTTTATGGTCCAGCAGTCGGTTACCGCGCAGATGCGGTCGATGCAATTCGGCGCGCCTCCGGCCATGGATGTTCCAGGGCTGGTGCTCTCGAACTTTTTCGGAGTCGTGAGCACGATTATTCTGTTCCTGCTTCCAATGCTGACGATGGGCATCTACGCGGAAGAGCGCAAGCGGGGAACCATGGAACTGCTGATGACTTCTCCGCTTACCGAATTTCAGATCGTGTTCGGAAAATTTCTGGCGGCGCTGTCGCTCTTTCTGGTGATGCTGGCCCCGACGCTGATCTATCAAATGATCATGGCGTCGTATGCGGAGCCGGCCATCCCCTGGCGAGTGGTGTGGTCGGGATACCTTGGACTGGTGCTCCTCGGATCGGTGCTGGTGGCGCTGGGGGCGTTTATCTCGTCGCTCACTGAAAGCCAGATCATCGCGGGGGTCGTGACTTTTGCGGTGTTCCTGCTGCTGTGGGTGCTGGACGTAGGCTCGCGCGATTCAAGCTCTACCTGGAGCGATATCGTCCAGTACCTCTCGATTCTCCATCACTACGATGATTTCTCGCGAGGCGTGATCGATACCGCGAACGTGATCTTCTATGTGACGCTGGCGGGGTTGAGCGTGTTTCTGACGCAGCGCTCTCTCGATTCCATGCGATGGAGGAGAGCTTAGTTATGAAAGTCGATCGCAGGGAAATATTCAAAGTCATCGCTTTCCTGGGACCCCTTCTGCTCGCGATCGGGTACATAAGGTATTCGGTGCGCGAAACGATGGGTACATTCAATCTGTCGCTGTTGATTGCGGGCGGAGTGCTCAGTCTTGCGGCAATCATCTTCAACTTCGGCGCGATTCGCAAAGCGGCCGGCGGAAGGTCGGCGCGAATGGGAGCCAACACCACGGTTATGACCGTTGCGGTGATTGCCATCGTCGGCTTCGCGAACTTCCTGGGCTACCGGCATCACAAGAGGATCGATCTCACCAGCGACAAGCTCTATACGCTTTCGGATCAGACCCGGAAAATCGTTTCGGACTTGAAGAAGGATGTAAAGGTGATGCTGTTCGACAAGGACGATCAGCAGAACGTCGGCGATCAGATGAAAGAATACAGGAATCTCAGCCCGCGCTTCACTTTCGAGCGAATCGATCCGCAGAAGAACATCGAAGCCGCAAAGCAATACAAGATCACTCAGCTCGGAGAGATTGTGGTCGCCTGCGGAGATCGCACCGAGCGTCCCAAGGATACAACCGAACAATCACTGGTCAACGCGATCATTAAGGTCACTCGAGACGGTCTGAAAAAGATCTACTTTGTAGAAGGTCACGGCGAAAAGAAGCTATCGTCAACCAACGAAGGCGATGGCTACGGCGTCGTCGACAAGATGCTCAAGAATGAGAACTATGACACAAAGACGATCAATCTTGTCGCGGCCAACGAAGTTCCACAGGATTGCGACGTGCTTGTGCTTGCTGGACCGAAACAAGCGCTCTTTCCGCAGGAGGCTTCCGCCATAGGCAAGTATCTCGAGAAAGGCGGCAAGGCGATGCTGCTGATCGATCCCGACACCGACCCCAAGATTGAAGACGTCCTGCACGCCTGGGGTATTGAACTGGGGAGCGATACGGTCGTGGACGTAAGCGGAGTAGGCCGCTTCTTTCAATTGGGGCCGGGCGCGCCGCTGGCTCGCACCTATGGCTCGCATCCGATAACGAAAGACTTCGAAGGCACGATGACGTTCTTCCCGCTTTGCCGAAGCGTCTCGACAGCACAGGGAAACGGCGTTACAACGACCGATTTAATGAAGACCTCCGACGAAAGCTGGGCCGAGACGGATTTCAGCTCGGGCAAGGTTGCTTACGACGAAGGCAAAGACAAGAAAGGGCCGATCACGCTGGGAGTTGCCGCCGGCAAGCCCGAAGGCGACAAAGAAGCGAGACTGGTAGTGATTGGAGATTCGGATTTCGCTGCTAATCAATTCGCCGGGGTTCAGCGAAACGGCGATTTATTTATGAACTCGGTCAACTGGCTTGCACAGGATGAAGATCTGATCTCGATCCGTCCGAAGAACCCGACCGACCGGCGGGTCTCGATGACGGAGGCGGATCAAAACCAGCTCTTCTGGGTCGCGATCATATTCATGCCGCTGGCGACCATCGGTTCAGGCGCTTACATCTGGTGGAGAAGGAGGTAAGCAGCATATGAAACGGAACACTCTCATTCTTCTTCTGCTCACGGCTGGAATAGGAATCGCGGTGTACTTTCTAGAGATAAAGCCCGGAACGCCGCGCGACGTAAAGCCCGATGAGTCCAAGCCCGCGTTCACCTTCAAGCGAGAAGACATCGAGTCTATATCGATCAATCGAGTGGGACAGACTGTCGCTCTCGAAGAGAAGGACGGGAAATGGACGATCACCCAGCCGGTTGCCGCAGCCGCAAGTCAATCGGCCGTCGACTCGCTCATCGGCAGCCTGACGTCGGCTCGCGTCGAGCGAAAGCTGTCGCCCTCCGGCGATGAGATGAGATCGTTCGGCCTGGAGAACCCGGCTGTGACCGTCGAGGTAACTCTAAAAAATGGCCAGAGCCAGACGCTCAAGCTCGGAACAAAGGATTTCTCCGGACTCTCAGTGTACGCTCAGATCGGCGACTCAAAAGAAGCGGTTCTGACGCCCGCTTCGGTGCTGACCAGTTCGGACAAATCGCTCAACGATCTGCGCGACAAAGCTATTCTTGGAGCCTCGCAGTTCGACATAAAGGGGATCACCTTAAGGAACGAGAACGGGCAGATCGCGCTTGCAAAGGAGGGCGGCGAATGGGAGCTGAAGAAACCCGTTGAAGCAGGGGTGGACGCTGCCGAGATGAATTCGTTCCTGAGCGAGATTACGTCGGGCGAAGCGGATGAGTTCGTGTCGCAAACGGCGGATGACCTCGCGAAGTACGGACTCGATAATCCGAAGATCACGTTGACTGCGCAGTTGAACGACGGCTCCGAGCGAGTGATTTCGGCGAGCGTCAAAGATGACAACCATTACGCGAAGGCTTCATCGCGAGCAGAGGTTGTAAAGATAAGCTCGTCTCTGTATGACAAGCTGAATGTCAAGGCATCGGATCTTCGCAGCAAGGAGTTGTTCAAGCTAAATCGCGAGAATCTTTCAAAGATCGAAATCAAGAATCCCAATCTCAGGCTGACGGCGGAAAAAAGCGGCGATAAATGGGTTGTAAAAGAGCCTGCCGACAAGAAAGATAAGGACGCTTCAGCATCGAAGATAATAAGTCCGTTCGAAACGAAAGCAGATGAAATCGTCGAGTCGCCCGGATCGGACGTCAGGGCGAAGCTGGCGAAGCCGGCGGTCGAAGCGCGGCTGACTTATAAGGATGGCAAGGTGATCGAGGTGAAAATCTCATCGGCGGACGGTGACAACGCCTATGTAACCGTTAACGGACATCCGGAGGTATTCAAGGTCAAGAAGCAGATGCTGGATGATCTCAGCTTCAAGGCCGCGGATTTTTGATCACGCGCGGCGTCTCTCATCGTTGGCGTTGCTTCTGATTCCGCGATTTCGCTCACGCGAAAACTTGACGCGTACCCCTTGTCGCAAATGCAATGATGACGCCGCTGGAATTTGTGCTAGTATTTCCATGCTGGACGCCGCTTCTTATGGAGGTGGCACATGCTCCGTCTGACCAATCGATCCTATTTCAGCTTATTGTTTTTATCGGCTTTTCTGATCCTGATAAACGCCGACAAAAGCTTCGCGGCTAATTCACAGCGCAACAGTGAATCGGACAAAACACCGGTTACAGCGCCCTCTCCCGCGACAGATCCCAAACCTGGAATCCAGCAATCCGAACGCGCTCAATCAGAGTCTTCCAATCGGGAGTCCGCCAAAGTCGCCTCTCCTAATGCCGATTCAGAAACTGCCCGTTCCGCTTCTCAATCAACGGGCGGGGGCGGAAGCCCCGTCACGTTGACTCCGCTCACACCAGGAGAGAAGTTCAAGTACTCCTTGCGAAGTTCCTTCAAGCCGCCGATGCCATACGCCCTCTCGGCTTTATCAGGAATTTTCAGCGAAGCAACCGATAAGGATCACGGACGCCATATGAGCGCCGGCGATTTCCTTGCTGACTCGGCAACGCATGCAGCGCGCAGCATGGCTTTTCGGGCGACGGCAAACTTCTTTGAGAAGTTCGCATTCGCGTCGGTTCTTCACCAGGACCCGCGTTACATTCGTTCGGACAAGCACGGCTTCGCGAAGATCGGATATGCGCTGAGCCGCGTGCTGATCACAAAGGGCGACAACGGACATAATCAATTCAATGCTTCGTTCTTTGCGGGAGGTCTGGTGACGGCCGGAATATCGAACGCGTGGTCTCGGCCGGAGGACCGCAACGTAAGCAGCGCTTTTTCACGGTTCGCATTGCATGTGGCCTATCGCGGGCTGTCGAATGTGGTTCAAGAAATGTTAGGAAAGCGATAGCCTGAACTAATCAAGCCGCGGAATCTCCTAATAGCAACGAGTGCTCCTGTTAGCGCCGGCGCCAAGGGCGAGTTGTGCCCGCCGGCGCGGCAAACGCGGTTCATTGTTCCTCGAGTTGAACTCTTAGAGACACTCGGTCGATTCCGCTTATTGTCAATACAGTCAACATGCGTATTGGTTGCGAACAAGGGAACAAACCTCTGTCCCATTTAGAGTGGATTTATCCAGCTTGCACTTTCCAGCGCTGGCACGCTGCTTGTGTTATCTCTCCTAGATAAGGAGGGATTATGGAAAGTAGAGCAAAGATACTGGGTCATCCGATCCATCAGATGCTGATCCCCTTTCCGTTTGGCTTGCTCGCCACGGCTGTGATCTTCGATATCATCTATCTGATTTCGAATGATCGGACGATGGCTACCGTCTCTTACTGGATGATGGCAGCGGGAATTATCGGCGCCATCATAGCCGCGCCGTTTGGCTTGATCGACTGGCTTGCGATTCCGGAAGGAACGCGGGCCAAGTCCGTCGGCGCAATGCACGGCTTAGGAAACGTGGTCGTCCTTCTCTTGTTCGTAGGTAGCTGGATATTGCGACGCGATACTCCATACATCGGCACCTACATAGCGAGCACCGGCGCGCTGGTGTTGTCGTTCGCTGGATTCGTACTGGCGGTAATCACGGGCTGGCTCGGAGGAGAGCTGGTTGATCGCCTTAGAGTCGGAGTCGACGATGATGCGCATCTCGACGCCCCGAGCTCGCTTTCGAAGGGGTCCACCAGACCGCACCGTGAGGTGACCACCTAGCTCCAAATCGGGGAGAGGTTTTAGCTAAGCAGAAGGAATGGCGGAGAGGATGTCGGCGAGAGGCATTGTAGGAGTATTCAAAGCAGCTTTTGCTGAGTGGAGCGATGACAAGGCCTCTCGCCTGGCGGCTGCCTTGGCTTACTATTCGGCGATTTCGCTGGCGCCGCTTTTGATAGTCCTCCTTGGAATCGCTGGACTCTTTTTCGGGCGTGAAGCAGCTACGGGCCGGATAGCGGCTCAAGTTCAGGGGCTCGTCGGCGAGCAGAGCGCTCAAGTCATTCAGGACATCATCAAGAACGCCGACAAGCCTACGACGAGCCTGATTTCAAGCATAGTTGGAACTGTAATTTTGTTGCTCGGAGCCTCCGGAGTATTCGGGGCGCTCCAGGACGGCATGGACACCGTCTGGGAGGTGAAGCCAAAGCCCGGCCGCGGTGTGCTGGGAATAATCAAAGACCGCTTTCTCTCGCTCACCATGGTATTGGGAGTGGGCTTTTTACTGTTGGTCTCACTCGCGCTCAGTGCTGCTCTGGCAGCTCTTGGAACGTATTTGGGCGGCGTTCTCCCGTTGCCTCAACTCGTGCTGGAAATCATCAACCTCGTTTTGTCGTTTGTGGTAATCACGCTCCTGTTCGCGTTGATTTTCAAAGTCCTTCCGGACGTGGAGATCGCCTGGAACGACGTGTGGATCGGGGCTGCAATAACGGCGTTGCTCTTTACCGTCGGCAAGCTCGCAATCGGCCTTTATCTCGGCCGAAGCGCGGTCGGCAATTCTTACGGAGCCGCCGGTTCGCTGGTGGTCATCTTGATCTGGATTTATTACTCCGCCCAGATTCTGTTCTTTGGCGCCGAGCTCACCCAGGTCTACACAAACCGGTATGGGTCGCGGATAAAACCGTCAAAGGATGCGGAGCCCGTCACCGAAGAGTCCCGAGCGCAGGAGGGTCTCTCAGCGGCATAGCTCCTCTTTTTTTACATTGCGTCTCTTTGTAGCTTGCGGCTGAAGCCGTGGGACCGGAAGTTGCCTCGCCGAGGCTCGTAAGACGAGGGTGTATATTTGCGATACGGAGTCATTCCAGAGGGCATTAGCGAAAGAGTCGCGTTGCTGCTTGGCCGGGTTCCGGTTCCGGTCATCGACTCGCTCTACGGAATCATTAGGTCGCGCTCCCTGATGGCGGCTGTGACCCTCGGCGTCTTTGAAGCGATTGGCAGGGAGCGCCGTTCCGTAAACGTGTTGGCGAAGCGGCTGTCGCTCGATGAGGAATGCCTCGATCTGCTGCTTCGGGTGCTGGTCCACTCCGGCTATTTGACCAAGAAGGGCGAGTCTTATGCGCTCAGTACGCTTGGGCTCCGAACCATGCTGCCTGAAAGCGATCAGGAGTTGATCGCTTTCATGCGGTGGAACTATACACAATGGACATTTGTCGAACGAATGGAAGAATTGATTAGCACCGGTCACGGCCTTGACTTTCATGCAGTGATGAAAGAGCGGGGCGATTGGGAAAACTATCAACGAGCTATGCTCGAACTCGCGCGCGTCGACGCCGGGACTCTTGCGAGACTGGTGCCGGTTCCAAAGAGCGCGAAACGAATTCTCGACTTGGGCGGCTCTCACGGCCTGCTGAGCGCGGCATTGTGCAGGAAGCACCCGCCTATGAAATCGGTCGTGATCGATCTGCCTGAGGCGATAGGTACTGCTCGCGAGCTCGCCCGGGCCGAAGGGATCGACGATATAGTGGAGCATCGCGGAGGAGACTTGCTAAACGACGATTTGGGATCCGGCTACGAAGCCGCATTGCTTTCAAACGTCCTGCACCACTTCAGGCCGAATGCGATCGCAAAAATATCGAGGCGTGTGAGAGACGCACTCACGCCTGGAGGGATCCTCGCGATTTGGGAAATAGAAGCCCCGAACAAAACAGACGGAGCGACCGGCACGGACGCCGCCGCGTTGTACTTCAGGCTTACCTCATCGGCGCGAGCTTATCACGGCAATGATTACCGGAAATGGCTCAAAGCGGCGGGATTCAGCAATGTCTCGATCAAGAGGCCCAGGTTGTGCCCTGGATATATTCTCGTGTTGGGAACCGTTTAACTGCTTCGAATCGCCGCTCACCTCTACTGTGTTCGAATACGCAATACAAGATTGGGCGGGTACTCGGGCATGGCAATAGCTGATTCTTTGATTGTGGAAATGGACGCCTGCCCACCGGTTAGCCGCCAAAAGTCGGTTTTAGAAGGAAGGGGATGATTCCGATTACGTGGATATCGTTTCGGCATCAGACCCCTCTGAAATCGGAAGAGAATAAGATGACTGCTCAGAATGTATTCGTAATAGGGGCCTCGGCCGGGGGCGTAGTTGCGTTGAAGCGCCTTGTAGGCGCCCTTTCTCCGGACCTGCCGGCGGCGATCTTCGTGGTCCTTCACGTCCGCAGCGACACGGAGAGCCTGTTGCCGCGGATACTGAATTCCTCCGGTCCGCTGAAAGCCGCCCACGCGGTCGACGATCAGATCATCGAGAATTCAAAGATCTACATAGCTCCCCCCGATCATCATCTAGTGCTCGAGAAAGATAGAGTGCGGTTGACGCGCGGTCCGAAAGAGAACCGACATAGACCCGCCGTGGACGTTCTCTTCCGATCTGCCGCCCGAGCTTATGGCGAGCAAGTTGTTGGAGTCGTGTTAACCGGCTTCTTGGACGATGGCACCGCGGGTCTGATGTCCATCAAATTGCGGGGCGGAGTAGCCGTGATTCAGGATCCTGCCGACGCGCAATATCCGGCGATGCCGCGCAGCGCCCTCGAAAATGTGGATGTGGACTACTGTATGCCGTTGGATGAGATCGGGCCTTTAATCGTTCAACTGGCTGTAACACCGAACGGAGCCGATGAGATTAAGGATCAAGGCGTGAACGAATCGGCTAAGGAAGAAGTTGAGATAAAATCCGTCACAAACGGGGCGAATGAGACGAAGGTTGAAGAACAGCTCGATGCGATTGGGAAGCCATCCCATTTGAGTTGTCCTGAATGCGGCGGGATTCTATGGGAAATTGAAGAGGGCCGCCTGGTCAGGTTCCGATGTCATGTCGGCCACGCGTTCTCACCAGCCAGCCTTGCTCAAGATCAATCCGAAAGCATCGAACGCGCCCTCTGGGGAGCCGTGCGCGCGTTGAAGGAAAAAGCGATCCTCAACAGGAACATTTCCGACCGTGCTCGCGGGCGTGGAGACCGGGCGACAGCGGCGAGCTTCGAAGAGTACGCCAACGAAAGCGAGGAATATTCGAATTCACTTCGGCGTCTAATGCAAGACAAATAGGGCCTTGCGGACTGCGCCGATTTCGTCAGAAAGTCGACTCTGGAGCGACGTCGAGGTCCAGCGGTTAACCCATCCCGCCGCCAAAGCTTTCCATTATTCCTTTCGGATTCAACCGGGCTAGAAGACCAGCCTCACCGCGAGCTGAATGTTGCGAGGCCCTCCGCCGCCCAGGAACGGATTGCCTATTCCGACGTCCGGAGTCACCGTGATCGGCAGAAATCCGATGCCGCGGCCTGTGGCCGGATCGATTCCGTTGAAGCTCGCGTCCGCCGAGAAACCGGGCAGCAGCGGTGAAGCGAAATTCGGATGATTGAAGACATTGAATACTTCAGCCCGGAACTGCACCTTGACGCGCTCCGTTATCGCGGTCGTTTTGAATAAGGATAAATCGACGTTTGCATAGCCAGGTCCGATCAGCGAATTTCGGCCGAGGCTTCCAAAGTGCTGAGTCCCAGGTATGCAGGAAGCCGCGCTCCCGTCGCCGTTAGGATCCAGCGTGCAGGGAACTTTGAACGCCGACAGGTTCAGAAAGTTATCAGGCGAATGAGCGCCGGCATATGGATCGCCGACCAGATCGGGCCTCGGAAAGAACTCGCCCGTGCCGTTGTAATCGTCGAACAGGTTCACGTGAAACGGGCTGCCGCTTCGCAGCGTCAGGATTCCATTCAACTGCCATCCGTTTCCGATTCGTGGGAAGCGCTTCCAGAGGTTCGGCAGTTCGTAGCTGGACGCCCATACAAACCGATGTCTCACGTCGAAGTTTGAATTGGCCCGCTCCTGATCCACTCTGAAGCTGTTGTCGGGCTGAGTCGCATTGGCAACATAATCCTGCCCATCCGAAGCGTTGTCGATCGAATGCGACCAGGTGTAGTTGATCATCGAAGACAGTCCGTGATGATTCCTCACCTGCAGGCTGGCTTGCAACGAGTGATAGTTCGAATTCGCGGTTGTCTCGAGCTGGTTCACATAAAAGAATGTGCCGCCCGACGGCGCAAAGGGTCCGTTGTCGAACGGCCTCGCGGTGGAGACCGCGGGATTCGTAGGCTGATTGATATCTCGATAGCGGAACAGTTTGGTTCCGATCGAGCCTACATATCCGGCCTGCACTACGACGTTCGGCGTAACTTCATGTTGAATATTCAAGTTGAAGTTTTGGACGTAGGGAGTGCGCGAGCGCCGGTCGATCGCGAACACGTCCGAATCAAGAAAGTCCGTGAAGATCGGCGCCCCTGATTGAATCCGGCTTACCGTCGAAAACGAAAAGAGGATTGGAGACGGTCCCACCGGATTGTAAGCCGGGCCGGGATTGAAAGTGTTGAATGGAAGCTGACCCACAAAGAAATCCTGTGAAAAAGCGTCATAGAACAATCCCCAGCCCGCGCGAATGACCGTCTTTCCCTTGCCGGTTACATCCCATGCCATTCCGATTCGCGGCGAGAAGTTGTTAAGGTCGCGATTGTACAACCGGTCGAGCCCATTGGGGCCGACCTGTACCAGTCCTACCGCCGGATCGAAGTTGCTAAGCAGGCCGTGCTTTTCATCGATCACTCCGAAGTAGTCGTATCGAAGCCCCAGGTTGAATGTGATTCGCGAGCTTACTCGAAATGAATCCTGCGCATATCCGGCGTGAGAATTCTGAAACGTGTTGCGGCGGGAATCACCGATGGCGGAACGGCCGCCGCTCAGCGTACCGCTCAGAAAATCTTCGAGCGAAGCGAAGTCGAGCCGCCCGCGATAACCCGCATCGAAGAACGCGTTGACGAAGGTGCGCCGAAATTCATAACCGAATTTCAAATCGTGCCGAGTCAGCTTCCACGAGAAGTTATCGATGAAGTGCCAGTTGGTGTCCACGCGCGCCCGCGGAACGGATAGCGTCGAGCCCAGCGACGCCAGCGAGGAGCCGAAGTTCGGATCGTTGCGGATTCGAATAAATGGAAGCCCGAAGTCCTGCGGTCCGGCGATACCGGTGTTGAGGCCGATGGTTCGGGGATCGAAGCCGTTGTCCTCCGGAAAGAAACCCTCCGTAAACCTGTTGTATCCGAAGCGAGACTCGTTGACTTTGGTAGGTGAAAGAACCTTCAGGTAGGACAGCGAAACCAGTTGCACGCGAGTCGGAGTAACCGTGTTGAAGCCCGGCAGCACGTTGCCCGCGAGTATCGCCAGCGGGAACGATTGATTGCTGTCGCCGAAATAATACCGGCCGGTGATGCTGTTGTGTTCGTTGAACGTGTGATCGATCTTTGCGATTAGGCTGTCGACGTTATTGCTGGCCGGAGTCGTAACGGCGAGATTCGGACTGGGATCAAATAACGGCCGCGGGCGGTTCGGAACGGGCCATGGATTTCGCGCAAGCAGTCTGGCTATTACGGGATTCCGCGGCCCGCCCAGCGCCGCGATTTCGCGTGGATCCGGCACTCTTGCAACCGAGTTCAAACCCACGTCCTCGCGCTGGCCTTCGTAGCTCGCGAACCAGAACGTCTTGTTGCGAACGATCCTGCCTCCGGCTGCAAATCCGAATTGCTGATTACTCAAGCCGGTTTGATTATCCGGCTTTGTGTTAAAGAAATTTCGGGCGTCCAGCGCGCTGTCGCGGAAGTAGCCGAACGCAGACCCGTGAATATCGTTTGCTCCGGACTTGGTGACTATGTTGACGATTGCGCCGGAGTTTCTGCCGAATTCGGCTTCGAAATTCGACAGGATCGCGGCTTCGGCTATTGCTTCGATCGGCAGGATAGTCGCCGGAGTTCCAAAGACGCCGGCCTCGTTGATGGCGGGCAGGTTCCGATAGCCGTCGTTCATATCTGTACCGTCGAGCAGATAGTTGTTCGAGCGGCCGCGGTTTCCGTTCGAGCTGAATAATCCAAACGAACCCGGCGAGTCGGTAGCTCCCGACGGATCACCGGTTGCTCCGGGAGCCAGCACCAGAAATTTCGTGAAATCCCGACCATTAATAGGCAGATCGGCCACTTGTTTCGAGGAGATAGTTCCGCCAAGCGTGTTGGCCGTCGACTCGACCTGCAGTGCGCTGGCTGTGATCGTCACCGTATCCGCGCCTGAAATCGAAAGCGTAACGTCGACGCGCCGCTCGCTTGCGACTTCAACCTGAATGTCGGTCACTCGCGTGAGTTGAAACCCTTTTGCCTGCACGCTGATTTCATAGCGGCCTATCGATAATTCGGTAATCGAGAAGTTGCCGACGTCATCGGTTATAGTCGAACGCGCGACACCCGTGCCCAGGTTCTTGGCGGTGACATTCGCTCCGGCAACAACCGCTCCTTGAGGATCGACCACCGTGCCCAGGATCGCGCCGCGAAACGTCTGAGCCATTGTGGTCGGCGTCAGCGACGAGGCTATGGCGATAATGAGCCCCAGCCTTAGCAGCCGGGTAATGAACAACACCGGGTCTTGAGTTTGGCGAACTGATCTTAAAAGCATCCAGTTGCGAAGCCTTGTCATAATGTCTCCCTTGCTACCGCACCGTTATTTATTGTCGCCGAGCTGCAATGTCATCGATCTTTTTTTGAGCTTCGGGACCTGAGCGTCGCGGCTCCGAGCGATTCGAACACGGGAACTATTTGCTATGCAAGTGTTTCTTGTCTAGGCAGTCTAAGGGTAGAAGTCTGAGTGGATGGGCTCACTGCTATGGTATACTCAGCGGCGCCCGGAGAGCCCGCTGGAGAGCCCTGGAGAGCCATTGAAGGACACAATATCCGAGCGCAATCAGTTGATCAGCCTTTGGACTCTGGTCATAGTGCGAGTCGTCCTTATCCTGCTCTGCACGGCCGCGACGCTCTGGCTGCTTTACCAAGTCAAAAAAGTCCTGCTCCTCATTATAGTCTCAGTATTCTTTTGCTATCTTATCGCGCCGCTTGTGAGGCTGTTCGAACAGCCGGTCTATATCGCGAGGCGCGAGTTTAAGCTCTCCAAGGGATGGGCGATCGCCGCCGCATACCTCGTTTTAGGGAGCGTGTTATTCATAGGACTCCAGATACTGGTTCCGGTTCTTGGCGATCAGCTCGCGCAGTTGGCCAAGAACATGCCTCAGTACGCCGCGAATACGACTAAATGGGTTCAGACTCGGCTTGATGACGCGAGCAGTTGGATGGCGCAACTGAAGATCCCGCGCGAATGGCGCGACCGCATCCTGAGCGAGTTCACGCGAGTTGCGCAGGAAAGCTCTCCCGAGATTGGGAGCGTCCTGTCCGGAGTATTCGACTCGATCACCTATCTTCTCTGGGTCATTCTCGTACCTATAATGTCTTTCTTCATGCTGAAGGACGGCGGCCAATTTCAGAAGACCGTGGTCTCACTGATGCCGAACGAACGGCTGAAAAGACGAGCTAATCGGCTCCTCAACGATGCAAGCGGGACGCTGGCTGCTTACGTTCGAGCGCAAATTACGGCGTGCCTTGTCGTCTGGGTGCTGGCAACGCTGTTCTTCGTCGCGATCGGGCATCACTACGGAATCGTGCTGGGAGCCATCTCCGCGCTGCTCGAGTTCATTCCGATGGTGGGGCCGCTCCTTGCAATCTCGATCGCCTTCGGCCTCAGCCTGACTATATCCTTCAAGACCGCGCTCGGGGTGTTGCTGGGACTGGGCGTACTCAGACTGGTTCAAGATTACGTCATCTATCCGCGCATAATCGGGCACGGCATAAAGATGCATCCACTCGTCGTAGTGCTTGCGATTTTGGCCGGGGCCGAAGTAGGCGGGGTGACCGGCGTCTTTCTGGCCATACCGGTAATCGGCCTCGCGATGGTTGCGTACCATCACTACACCGCTTACAACTCGACATTAGAGCAGGGAATAACAGCTTCCTTGCAAATTCCCCCTTCGCTTGATTCCAAGCCGGGGCTTTAACAACTCGCATGACAAAACAAATTGCCATAGCAGCGTCGAAGGGCGGCACCGGAAAAACGACCACCACCTGGAATCTCGGATTCGGATTGTCGCTGGCGGGAGCGCGCGTGCTGATGGTGGACTGCGATCCCCAGGACAATTTGCGCTTCATAGCGGGCCTGGAGGAGACGTCAAATACCCTCGCCGCCGGCATCGACGGACGTGAGATAAGCCCTGCGTCGGTGCGCGAGTCATTGTGGCTTCTGCCAAGCGGCGGCAGGCGCCTGATGCAATCGCTCGGAGCGGCCGACGGGCTGAAGTCGATTACAAACCCGCTCAGGCAAGTGCTCAAATCAAGAGTCGACGGAGAGAGCTTCGACTTCGTTCTCTTCGACTGCCCTCCGGAATTCGGAAAGGTTACGTCGGCGGCCGTGTCCGTTTCGGATTTTTTATTGATCCCCTGTGTATCGACGTGGCTGGGGCTGAGGTCGATCGAGCAGATGATCGAATTCGTCGACACTCACACGAGAGACGCCCGAATAGACAGCGAACGGACGGGCATAGTTTTGACCTTCTATACAACTCGTCGAGGCGGGCCTGAAGCTGTCAGACAGGAAGCGAAAAAGCTCTTCAAGAGCCGTGTTCTCAAGACGCTTGTTCGGGAACGAACGGAGCTCGATTACTCGCAAGAGGCGCATAAATCGGTCTTTGAATATTCGCCTTCGAGCGACGGCGCGGCGGACTATTCTTCTCTCGTGAAGGAAGTAATCAAGAAGCTCGAGTGAGCTTCTTACGCCTTCTTAAGCTGTAGTTCGCGGTGAATTGCTATTAGATCGCTCAAGAGAGCATATGCTGTTTGCTCGACCCCGGGGTTGGTCTCGATTACGGCCAGCTCGCCCATCAAATCGGTCTCTAGAATAAGCGCGTTGGTAGTGCCTCTCGCGGAGCCGAGAATCGAAGAGATGGCGACGGCTTCGGGTCCGACAGCCAGTTTCAAGCCTGAAGGCAGCATTTCCGCTCGAGCAACCAGCCTGATGAGCGCGCCCGTATCCGACGCATGCTTCAATTCCTTTGAGGTGATGTATCTGATCCCGCGTCTTTCCACGCTCCTGGGAGTTGCATCCGCGTTCATCAGGACATTCGCGAGCGCGACGATCTTCACCGCCGCATCCCAGCCGTCTATATCGTAATCGGCGTTTGCTTCCGCGACTCCAAGCTCCCTGGCTTCAGTAAGGCACTCCTCGAACAGGCGTCCACGTTCCATCCCCGTGAGAATATAGTTTGTAGTGCTGTTAAGCACCCCGGCGAGCCCGGTTACGCGCACAGCCGGCAAACAGGATTCAACCATGTTGAAGATGGGCGCTCCGTCCATAACCGTAGCTTCGAAGCGGAACGAGCACTTGACTTCACGTGCAAGCGTGGTCAGCTCCTTGTGAGCAAAAGCAATCGGACCCTTATTGGCGGTGACGACGCTCATTCGGCGAAGCAGCGCTTTTCTGATCCACTCCGTTGCAGGCTCTCCGTCGATAGGATTGAGCGGGGTCGTTTCGAACAGCACATCCGCGTCGCACATGGCGACCAACCCCGTTGTATCGACCGCATCGACGGCGCCCGGAAGGGTGTTCAATGCTTCGCCGCGTTCGACGGCCGCAAGCGCCTGCTTCAGATCGAAGCCTTCCGCGGAAACGATGCAGCCGTGCGCTCCGGTTGCTATTGCGTTTGTCTTTAACCGCAGGTCGAACTGGTCGGCTATCCGCGCTTCGCGTTCCGATATTATCCTCGCGAATGCCCTCGCGACGTTTCCAAACCCGAGGAAGCCAATTCTGAGTTCCATAGCCTCATTTCCTTGCCGTGAACAATACATCCCTCGCCGCTTGTATTGCCATTACACTTTGATAGAATCATGGCCGATGCGTGAGGTGGTTGGCCTCCCGATCCGGGCTCTCAGTCCAAATGTCCGGAGCGGGCCCGGCAAAGACGGCAAGAAAAAATTGCGCGGCTTTTCGTTTTTCTATACCGCGCGCTTACAACAGTGGAAACATAACGAAAGGATGAGGGATTTATGACCAAACGATTGATCGTTATTGCGATCTCATTGATGTCTATCGGAATGGCTGTCGCGTTCAGCGCGGCGCGAGCAAGCGTTCCGGCCAAGGACACCAAGATCACGGGTGAGGTGATCGATCTTCCTTGCTATGAAGGAAAGAACGGCGCCCGAGGCGAGGGGCACAAGAGCTGCGCGCTTACCTGCGCCAAGAAAGGCAGTCAACTTGCCATCGTCGAGAACGGCACCAACACCGTTTATTCGATCACGGGCTCTTATTCAGCCAACAAGAACGAAAAACTCATTTCGTTTGTAGCCGAGACCGTTGAAGCCAGCGGAGAGGTTAGCGAAAAGGACGGAAAGAAGTTCATAGAAATCAAATCCATCAAGAAGAGCAAGTAAGAAGAGCCGGGGCTCGCAAACCGGCGAACGAAAGAAGCGAGCGTGCGGGCGCCAATCTCGGTTCTACCGCTTTGGTTATTGGAACGGCTGAATACGAGGTTGCCGCCCGTACGCATCGCTGCCTTGCTTGCCGCCCTGCGCGGACTTCAAACCACTTCCACGGTGACTAGCCTCCACAAAGAGCCGCACAGAGCAATGATCGACGATCGCATCGAAATTGCTTCGACGCTCCCTTCGCGATTCTACACAGACGCTGAGCACCTGGCTCAGGAAAAGACAAGCATCTTCAATCGCACGTGGCAGCTTGTCGGACGACTGGCTCAAGTCGAAGAGCCCGGTTCGTACTTCACCGCGGATGTTGCCGGGGAGCCGATCGTCGTGGTTCGAGATCGCGGCGGGAACATTCGAGCCTTTTTCAATGTGTGCCGCCATCGCGCCGGCCCGGCTGCTTGCGGCGCGGGAATCGCTGCGTCATTTAAATGCGGATATCACGGCTGGACCTACAGTCTTGAAGGCAGATTGTTGGGCACGCCGGAGTTTGACGGTGTCGAATGCTTCAACAAGTCCGACTTCGGGCTTGTTCCAGTCGAAGCCGACGTTTGGGAGCAGTTCATCTTCGTAAGGTTGAACAACGGAAGGCAGCCCGGCCCATCCTTGCTTGAGTATCTCGAAGATATACCTTCGCGGGTTGAGGGCATTGGAATCGCCCGGATGTCCTTAATCGAGCGGCGCGACTACATCATAAATTGTAACTGGAAGGTCTACGTCGATAACTATCTGGAGGGCTATCACATTCCCATAGTCCATCCCGGGTTACACAGGGAGCTTGATTATTCGAAGTATCGCACTATTACTCACAGGTACTATTCGCTTCAGGACGCGCCGATTCGAACGAATGTGGATTCGTCGGAACGGCTCTACGTGCCGACCGATTCTCAGAACGAGAATTTTTACTTTTGGCTTTTTCCCAACCTGATGGTGAATATCAATCCGGATAACACTTCGACCAACCTGATAATACCGCTCGCGGCCGACAAGACTCTTACCGTGTTCGAATGGTTCGCTCACACATCCAAATCGAGTGAGGCCGCAAGTGAGACCGAGAAAAGGAATCGCGTAACGATAGCCTTCAGTGAGGAGATTCAGCAGGAGGACATCAGGATATGTGAGGCGGTTCAATCAGGCCTCGGCTCGATTTCGTACGACAGAGGCCGATACTCGGTAAAGCGCGAGAACGGCGTACACCACTTTCACAAACTCTGGAGCGAGTTCTTCGGCGAGAACTGATCATCACCAGCCTTTTCTTAATGTGGCGACGAAATCTATGTCGCGCCTTCAGGGCTCGAGGCGTGTGCTCGTGACCCTGGGCGACGCTCTACGCGCTTGACCCTGGCTATAAATCGCGGTCTTTAAGGCCTGCTGGGCGGCGCCTCAAGAAGCGGGCTTGAAGTACAACACGATTCCCGCCCCAAGCGCGACCAGAACGAAGCCCAGGTAGAGAATCGGGTTCGGCGAAGTTTTTGGCGGATGCTGATACATCGAGAAGAGCACGTTCACTATCGGAGCCCCGCCGAAGACCAGAGGCATCACGTATGTGGGTATGCCGCCTGATTTGAATGCATAAATAATGCAGATCGCGCCCAGCGCTCCGAGCACTCCACCTATCGTCGCCCAGGTAATGCCGCCGCCGTTGAATCCTTTCAGCTCGCCTTGCGCCCCAAGACTCGCCAGCGGAAACAGAATGCCAATTAAAAAGTAGGCTACGCCGACACACAAAAGCGCGCGCATAGGATTGTTGCCCAGTTCGACCTGGCCTCGATGCAACGTCGGACCATATAGCCCCCACGAAAGGGCGGCGCCCACCGCAAACAAGATCCACACCATAGACCTTTTTTTCTCCTTATTCATTTCTCATCCGTTTGAATTGAGCATCATTTGCCAAAGCAATAGAGCGCCGACTCGGTCCGCAAATAAATTCGGCCTTCGGCAATCGCCGGCGTGGCGAAGCACTCATCGTCGAGTTTATTGACCGCAAGAATCTCCCATTCACCGGCGGCTTTTAGGACCGAGACCGCGCCGCCTTCGCTAACCAGGAATATCTTATCGTCGGCCGCAACAGGCGACGCGAAGTACTTATCGATCGCGCCTTGAAGCCGTCCCTGCTTCAATACGGCGCCGCTTGCCGGATCGAATGAGATCAGGAGCCCTCCGTCATTGACCATATACAGAACGCCTTTGTAGAGAAGCGTCGAAGGCACCTGAGGAACCGGCTTCTGATACTTCCATCGAATAGCGGTATCGGTCATATCGCCGCGGCCGCCCATCTTAATCGACAACAAGCCGTTCTCCGATGCCATCATTGCGCGGTAGGTAGCCCACTCTTTCCCGTCGAGCTTGCCGTCGCGATTGAGATCAAAAACCGCAAAATAGTCTTTCGATTTAATTCTCTCGTCCGGGCCTTCGTCCTGAGTGATGGTCCCATCCTTGTTGGTATCGAACTTCGCCAGTATTTCCTCGAACGGAGGTATCTTCACCTGCTTTCCCGGTTGGTTCTCAGGCATACCCCAGCCGTTTATGTACAGAGTATCCCCATTAAGTACCGCGATGGATTTCATCTCGCAGGCCAGCCCTCGCACCCACCAGATGCGCTCACCTGTTTCGCACGAATAGGCTGAAAGCTGAAATGACTCGGGAATGACGATCTGTGTGGGTCCGGAGGCGGCCTTATAGAGAATCGGCGTTGAATATCCCGATATCACTCCGGGCCGGTCGACTCTCCATTTCACTTTTCCAGAATCCTTGTCGACGGCCAGCAGAAAGGAGGTGCTGTCCTGATCGCAGGCAAGAACCAGTTTGTTCTCGATCAGAATCGGCGACGATCCGAACCCGAAGAAAATATTGAAAGGACCGAGCGGCATCTTCCATCGCTCTTTGCCGTGCTTGTCGAACGAGATTAATCCGAAATCCTGAAAGAACGCGTAGACGTTTTCGCCGTCCGTGACGGGGCTGGGAGATGATGGATTATTGGGCTTCAGCAGTCGGCCGCTGTGAGAACGAGGAACCTCGCGTTGCCACAGCATCTTTCCAGTCTTGCGATCAAGCGCAATCACGAAGAGCTTGTTCCCATCCGATCCGGTCAAGAAAATCTGGCTGCTCGAAAGCACCGGAGATGAATGGCCGCCCGGAATGCTCGTCTTCCAGAACATATTGCGGCCGGGTCCGAATTCGGCCGGCAATCCAGTGGTGGAGGAGATGCCTGTGCCGTTAGGACCGCGAAATTGAGACCAGTCCTCTCCAGGTGAAGCGACAACATTTAACGAGAGAATTGCTGCGGCTATGACGTAGCTCCAGAATTTATGAATAGACATATCATCCTCGTGTGCTGCTGATCGCGGCTTTGCGCCGCCGGTTCTGCCGGGCTCCGCTCATCATAGGCAAGCGGCGTCGTAATATCAATGAAGGGACACCGGCGGCGGAAACGAGCAGGGCGGGCCTTATTCTCCGGGGGCCTGGGCTCCGCGCCGCAACCACTCCCGATATACGCCATGCTTCCAGACTTGACCACGATGGAGCGAGGTCGCTACTCTGCTCGGGTCAAATTGATCGGCGGTGGATGGGGATCAAAGGACGGAATTGCGAACAAAGCGCCCGTCTATATTCTGCTCGAGGTTGTTGGTCTCTCAATAAGGCCATCGATTCATCTCACGAATAATTATTAAGGTCAGGCCGTGAAGTGAGGCCGGCGCTGTTTTAAGAAATCGATAACGGCTCAACAACCGGCGCGCGTCTTCCGGAGGTTCTTGAAATGAGGCATATCTCTTCCGCGATTTTTCTTATTTGCTTTATTCCGGCGCTGATCTTCGGCGCACAGACCACAAAACAGACCAAACAGGCCGATGCACAATCCAAGACGAAAGACGAAGTCGTTCGCATTTCGGTAACTCTGGTTCAGGTCGATGCGGTGGTCACCGACGCGAAGGGCCGTTTGGTAACCGATCTGAAGCCCGAAGACTTTGAAATCTCCGAAGACGGCCGCCCTCAACGGATCAGCAATTTCTCATATGTAGAAACCAGTTCCGCTCGCGCTCCTCAGGCCCGCCCCAGCCCAATCAAGAAGGAAAAGAGTAATGCCGCTTCGGTCAGGCCCTTGCCTCCGTCGCCGCCGGTCGTCTCGAAGCCGGAGAACATCAAGCGAACGATGGCGCTCGTTGTCGACGATCTCGGACTCTCGCTTGAAAGCCTGCTTCGAACCAAGACCGCCATCAAGAAATTCATCGACGAACAGATGCAGCCCGGCGATCTAGTCGCTTTGTTGCGAACCAGCGCCGGAATGGGGGCCATGCAAATGTTCACCGAAGACAAGCGCATACTTTACGCCGCGCTCGAACGCGTTCACTGGAGCCCTTATGGACGAGGCAAGGTCGGGATCTTCGATCAGATGGACAACACAACTACCGACGGGCAGCGCGAAGGGTTGCAGCGAGGCTCTCAGCTACGAGACAACTTCTTTTCCGTCGGAACCTTCGGCGCCTTGAGCTTCATCGTCCGCGGGCTCAAGGATCTTCCAGGGCGCAAGTCCGCGATTCTTTTCTCGGAGGGCTTCCGAATCTTCGTCAACGCCTCCCAAAACGAAAACCCCGCGGGAGGCCAGCAAACAAACGACCAATTGAAGTATTCCCTGAGACGGCTTACTGACCTTGCGAATCGCTCGTCGGTCGTGATCTACACGATAGACCCGCGGGGTCTTATTAACACCGAGGTGATTAACGCCGACGATGCGGTGACTGCGACGGATGTCGCTACACACGTCGCGGACATTACGCTGCGGGCCCGCGCGAATGAGATAAGAGAAACACAACAGGGCTTGCGGCATCTGGCGGAAGAAACCGGCGGCTTCGCGATCAGGAACTCGAACTTACTCGATAAGGCGTTGAGTCGAGTGCTTGACGATCAAAAGGGCTATTACCTGATCGGCTACACGCCTGAGGAAAATACCTTCAAGAAGAAATCAGGAGAGACTCAATTCCACAACATCAGCGTGAGAGTTAAGCGCGCGGGCCTTACCGCGCGCTATCGAACGGGATTCTTTGGAGTCGCCGACGAAGAAGCGCAGCCCGTCCGCCTTACCCGCCGATCGAGGCTGGCCGGCGCGCTGACTTCGCCCTTCAATTCCGGAGATATTCGAGTCAGGCTGACATCGCTTTTCAGCAATTCAGCGGCGAAAGGATCTTTCGTGCGCTCACTGCTTCACATTGACCTGCGCGACTTCACCTTTCGTGAAGAGCCGGGCGGATGGAAAACGGCTGTGATGGATATCGCCGCATATACCTATGACGATCAAGGACGGCAGGTCGATCAGATCAACAAGACATTTACGATTCGAGCGCGAGGCAAAGAGTACGCCGATTCATTGAGGGAAGGACTCGTGTACATTTTGAACTTGCCTCTCAAGAAGAGCGGTGGATTTCAGGTACGGGCCGCGGTCAGCGACGTCGAATCGGGCCGAGTCGGTTCGGCCAATCAATTCATAGAGACTCCCAACGTCGGCAAGGGGCAATTCGCGTTGTCAGGAATCGTAATCAGGGCCGATAAGACGGCGGGAACCATAGCCGGGGGTTCACCGGCAAAAGCGACAGCCGATGAGCGCGAGTCTGAGGGCGCGGAAGAAGGCGAATCCCAGAGCGGTCCCGCGGTCAGAAGATTCAAGCGGGGCACTCGATGCGATTACACTTTTCTGGCCTTCAATCCGATCATGAATAAGGCGTCCGGCAAACCGGATCTCCAGATACAGTTGACCGTGTTCGAGGACGGCAAGCCCGTGTACACCACGCCCAACGAGCCGTTTTCACCGGGCGACCAGAAAGACTCGCGAAGGCTCGCTTACGGCGGAAAGTTAGGACTCGGCGGACTGAAGCCCGGGCATTACGTATTGCAGATCGCCCTCACCGATAAGCTCGCGAGTCAAAAGCACAATATGGCGTATCAATGGATCGACTTCGAAATCGCGGATTGATACATTATGAGACCGGGGATGATCCAGGCAATCGAAGAATCTAACGATCTGAATTCCACCTCTAACATAGCTGCGCTTCGCTGCTCGAAACTCACGAAGCGATATAACGATGTGACCGCCGTCGACGGCATTGATCTCGAGGTGCGCAACGGCGAATGCTTCGGCCTGCTCGGTCCTAACGGCGCCGGCAAGACGACCACGGTTGAGATTCTAGAAGGCTTGACCCCGGCTGATGGAGGGCTCGTTGAAATCCTCGGGCAGTCCTGGGGCGCGGGCAACGATCACATGCTCCGGCAGCGATTGGGTGTACAGCTTCAGGAAACCCAGCTTGCGGATAAGCTCACGGTCGAAGAGACGGTGAGATTGTTCAGGAGCTTCTATACGCGCGGCCACTCCGTCGACGAGGTGATCGGATTGGTCGAGCTGGAGGAAAAGCGATCGGCGCGAGTAGGCAAGCTCTCCGGAGGACAGAAGCAGCGGCTCGCCGTAGCGTGCGCTCTCGTAAGCGATCCGGACATTCTCTTCCTGGATGAGCCGACCACCGGGCTCGATCCACAGGCGCGACTAAAGCTATGGGGCATTGTCGAGCATTTTGGCAAATCCGGCGGAACCACACTGCTCACGACGCATTATATGGAAGAAGCCACGCGGCTCTGCGATCGCGTGGCTATCATGGATCACGGTAAAGTGATCGCGCTCGGAACGCCGGCCGAGCTGATCGAGTCGCTTGAAGCGGATCAGATCGTTGAGTTGACTACGCGGGGCGAGCTGGAGAGTTCCACGTTCGAGCGGCTGGCCGGCGTTCGCGCGGTGCGAAAAAAAGAAAGCGTCCTGTCGTTGACTGTATCGGATATAGGGGCCGCGCTGCCTGCGCTTCTCGGCGAAATTACCCGCCAGAAGGCCGAGCTGGTTTCGTTGACCACGCACCAGGCCACGTTGGAAGACGTCTTCGTCAGCATGACAGGGAGGATGTTGCGCGATGGCTGAAGCCGGAGGAGAGTTCGCGACTACGGCAGCGGCTGCCAGAGAAAGAGGCGCAAGGCAGACACGGCCCGAGGGCCGATTGAGTCCGCTTGTGCAATTGACTCTATGCCGCACGCGTGAGTTCCTGCGCGAACCCGAAGCCGTGTTCTGGGTGTTTATATTCCCGATGCTGCTGGCGTGCGCGCTCGGAATAGCATTCCGAAATACGGCTCCGGACAAGGCTCGCGTGGCAATCGAGACATCCGAATCGGCTGCCGGCTCACAGCGACAGGGAAATACGCTCGGCGCCGACGAGACGGCTCGCGCTCTGAATCAATCCTCAAGTGTCGCCGCGGAAGTGATGACCTCGGAAAAGGCGGCCCAGGCGCTGAGAACCGGCCGCGTCGATCTCGTCGTTCGCCAGTCCGCCGGCGGGTTCGAATACAGGTTCGATCCAACGAGGCCTGAAAGCAGAATGGCTCGGCTCACGGCTGACGATTCGATTCAGAGAGCGATGGGGCGTACCGATTCGGTTGCGATCAAAGACGAGCGAGTGACCGAGCCCGGCGCTCGCTATATAGATTTTCTTATTCCGGGCCTGATCGGAATGAATTTGATGGGCAGCGGAATGTGGGGTCTGGGCTTTGCAGTGGTTCAGGCTCGCAACCGAAAGCTGCTCAAGCGGCTTGCCGCAACCCCGATGCGCCGCTCTCATTACTTGCTCTCATTCATGTTTTCGCGCTTGTTGTTTCTCGTGTTTGAAGTGGTCGCGGTAGTCGTCTTTGCGTGGTTGGTATTCGGCGTCGCGGTGCGAGGCTCGGTCATAAATCTGGCCATAATCGCGCTGATCGGAGCGATGGCGTTCGCCGGCCTCGGCCTTCTAGTGGCTTCGAGACCAAAGACTATTGAAGGGGTGTCGGGCTTAATGAATCTGGTTATGCTGCCGATGTGGCTGCTGTCGGGCACCTTTTTCTCGTCGGCGCGATTCCCTGCGTTTCTTCAGCCTTTGATAAGAGCGCTGCCGTTGACCGCGCTGAACGATTCGCTCAGGGCGGTGATAAATGAAGGAGCGCCGCTGTCGGTCAGCGCGACTGCTCTGATTATACTGATCGCATGGAGCGGCGTTAGTTTCATGGTTGCTTTGAGGCTATTCCGATGGCAATAGAACCAATGACGGTTGCGGTAAACCCGAGCGAGAACGTGACCGCTGTCATATACAAAGCCGAGAGCAGCCTGGCCGGAGTCACTCTGGTGCTCGGTCACGGAGCCGGAGCGAATCAAACCCATCCCTTTATGGTGACGTTTTCGGAGGGCCTGGCAGCGCGCGGAATCGACGCCGTCACATTCAACTTTTCGTACACGGAGCATCACCGAAAGGTTCCGGATCGAGGCGATAAACTTGAAGCGTGCTATCGAGCCGTCATAGCCGCCGTCGCGGAGCATCCCGCTTTAAGATCGAACCGGCTCTTTATCGGCGGTAAATCGATGGGCGGGCGCATAGCTTCGCAGGTTGCGGCCGAAGGCGGCGAAGGCTTGCGGGGCCTCGTTTTTCTCGGATACCCTCTGCATCCTCCTGGCAAGCTCGATCAGCTTCGATCGAAGCATCTGCCGAAGATAAAGCTGCCAATGCTCTTCTTACAGGGGACGCGCGATTCGTTTGGAACTCCGGTCGAATTGGAGCCGATCATCCGCAACCTCACGCCGATTCCCGACATTTACAAAATCGAGGGCGGCGACCATTCGTTCAAGACGCCCAAGAAGCAGGGATTGTCTCAGGATGAGGTGTACACGCTTGCTCTTGACGCGATAGCGGCCTGGTTGAAGTAACTTGGAATCCGCGGACTGAATCCCTCATGGCCTTGCTATAAACTGGTCGAGAATTTTCTCGCGCCCTCTTCGTGATGCTGGGTCAGATAAGCGTCAAAGATCATAGCGACATTTCTAATGAAGATTCGCCCGAGGCCTTCGACCTCTACTCGGTCTCGTTCGAGCCGCACCAATTGGTCCTGTTCCAGCTCGCGAAGCCTGTTCAGCTCAGTCGCAAAAAACTCATCGAAGTTTATCCCGAATTCGTCTTCGACCTCGCCTTTCAAAACTACGCAATGACACAGAATTCGATTGATCACCGACCGCCGAAGCTTGTCTTCATCGCTGACTCGAAAACCGCGCATAGTAGGCCAGCGTCCCGAATCTATTGCTTCGTAATAGCCGGTGAGATCGCGCGAGTTCTGCGCGTATACATTGTCGAGGCCGCTTATCGCGCTGACCCCCATTCCATATAGCTCGCAGCCGCGTCGAGTTGTGTACCCCTGAAAATTTCTGTGTAGAGTGCGCTCATCCTGGGCCCTGGATATCTCGTCCTTCGGAAGCGCGAAATGATCCAGGCCGATATATCTATAGCCGGCTTCCGTAAGCTTCTCGATCGCGCGGCTGAAAATCCGAAACTTCTCGACGCCGTCCGGGAGGTGCTTCTCGAAGCTGCCCTGCTGCTTCTTCATCCATGGAACGTGCGCATAGCTGAACACCGCGATGCGATCCGGCGCCAGGCCGATCACCTTGTCTACCGTATCGGCAAACGTATCGACCGTCTGGTGGGGCAGGCCATAGATGAGATCGATGTTTATGCTCTCGAAGCCGAGGCCGCGAGAGAACTCGACCAGTCTTTCGGTTGCATCGACCGATTGAATGCGGTGAATGGTCTTCTGAACCAGAGAATCGAAATCCTGAATGCCCATGCTTATTCGATTGAAGCCCATCCGGCGCATCGTTCGCAGATGATCGTCGGTAGTGACTCGCGGATCGACTTCAACACCGATCTCCGCCGTATCCGATATCGAGAAACGGCTCCGAATATGCGAGAACAGCGACTCGATTTGATCCGGAGACAGATAGGTCGGCGTACCTCCGCCCCAGTGTATTTGCTCGACCGGCCGCTCGGACGACACTTCGTACCCCACGGAGTCGATCTCTTGTTTCAGCCGCTCCAGGTACGGAGCCGCCGCTTCGTGGTTCTTGTTTATTACGACGTTGCAGCCGCAGTACAGGCACAGCGACTCGCAAAATGGAATGTGGAAGTAGAGCGAGATCGGAGCGGCAGGCCGTCTGGCGTTGGCTTGCTGAAAAGCCTGGCGCAAGTCTGTTTCGCGAAAGCCCTCATCCCACTCAGGCGCGGTAGGATAACTCGTGTAGCGAGGCGCCGGCTGGTTGTAATTACGCAGCAGATCGGGAGAAATTCGCAGCGACCTCCCGTCAATCAATAGCTCCAACGTCGTATTTGTGTTCATAGCGGCCTTTTTTCGAGGAACCAGTTCAATTTTCAACGAAGAGCAAACCGTGATAGTGCAACAGCCGCGCCATTGGCTCTACGGGCGAATAGGGGATGACGCATTCATTCGGCGTTCATTGCGTTCATTGACTCGCGTCGGTAGGGCGGCAGATAATCTCGGGCGTTGAAGAATATCCGAATTGATTAACGGCGGACGACTACCATGTTCGCATCTGAATCTGAACAACTCCGTGCGGGCGAGCACGCACGGGAGCTGTAGTCCCCATCCGGACGCTTTTTTCTTCGATCTTCAATCCAGGCGCGAATGCCAATAAGAGAGACTGCATCCCCGCGAATTCTTTCAGCGCATCCAGATTCTTCGACCCGCGGGTTTTTGACCGGGGCGCACGCGCCTGCCGCGAAACGAATTCCAATCTCATAAAACAAAATGAGAAGATGACGGCTGGAGGGCGCCGCATTGGAAAACATGAAGTTCTGGCTCGGCCGCGTTAAAGAACTGCTCGAGTATCCGATCCTCAGGCTCGGCTCGTCTGAGATTACGCTGTGGAGCGTGATTTATTTTGGCGCGCTGCTGCTCGTTCTCGTATTCATCGCCGGCAAATTGAGAAAGCTGCTGGTGTCGCGAGTCCTGGCTCACAGCAAGCTTGATGTCGGCGCTCGCCAGGCTGTCGGAGCCATTGCGCGTTATATCTTTCTCTTCATTGGCCTGCTGATAATTGTTCAAACTGTTGGGATCAATCTCACTACGCTGAATGTCATAGCGGGCGCGGTCAGTATCGGAGTCGGGTTCGGTCTCCAGAACGTCGTGAGCAATTTCATCAGCGGGCTGATCATTCTTTTCGAGCGGCCCATCAAGATCGGCGATCGCATTGAAGTCGGCCGCGTCGAAGGCGACGTTGTGGCGATCGGAGCCCGAAGCACCACGATTGTCACCAATGACAATATCGCCATCATCGTGCCGAACTCGAAGTTCATAACCGAGAGCGTGGTCAACTGGAAGTACACCGATCCAACGGTGAGGTTCAAAGTCCCGGTGGGGGTCGCGTATGGAACCGACACGAAGCTGGTTGAAAGGGTGCTGCTGGAAGCGGCCGGCGAAAATCCCGACGTTCTTGCGGATCCGCCTCCCAGCGTTCGCTTTATCGCCTTTGGAGACAGCGCTCTGCAATTCGAGCTTCAAGCCTGGAGCACGACGCTCGTGAATAATAAATGGAGGTTGATCAGCGCGCTGAATTTCGCGATCTACGACAAGTTCAACCAGAACAATATCGAAATACCGTTTCCCCAGCGAGAGATTCGTCTACGAAGCGAATCCGCGGATTTGAGTCGAACGCGGGAGGAAGGGGTTGCGTCGTGACGATGGCGGCAAGAATCACTGACTGTTGAGAGAGGCCCGTTTACTGGATAGAAGTAGGGCGGGAGAGGCGCCCGCCCATTAATTCGAGAGAATCTGTTAGAGCTGAAAATGGCTCTCACCGCCTATTAGAGCCTGATAACCTTCGATTCGAATTCAGGCAGGCCGAGTTTGCGAGTAACGTTCCTGGTATCGATGATCAGCGGGGCCAGCCTGACTACTCGGCCGTAATCGATTGCGGTGTGATCGGTAATGATCAAGGCGCAATCGCAGTTCTTCAAGGCCTCATCGGTCAGCTCGACTCCGCTCAGCACGCCCTTTCCATCGAGCCTCATCTCGGGTATGAACGGATCGTGATAGCTTACTTCGGCGCCCTTGCCGAGCAACTGCTCGACGACTCCAAGCGCAGGCGATTCGCGAACGTCGTTGATGTCTCGCTTGTATGCGACTCCAAGCACGAGCACCCGAGAGCCCTTAAGCGGCTTGCGATGATCGTTGAGCGCGTCCTGTGTCAACGAAACGACGTGCTGCGGCATATGCGAGTTGACTTCTTCAGCAAGGCCGATGAATCTCGCCTCGAATCCGTGCAGCCGGGCTTTCCAGGAGAGGTAATGCGGGTCAAGCGGTATGCAATGTCCGCCGATGCCCGGACCCGGATAGAAGGCCATGAAGCCGAACGGCTTGGTCGCGGCAGCCTGAATCACTTCCCACGAATCGATGCCTAGGTGATAACAGAGCTGGGCCATTTCATTCACGAGCCCGATGTTCACGGAGCGAAACGTGTTCTCTAGTAGCTTAGCGGTCTCGGCCACCCGCGCGCTCGAGACCTTGTGAACGCGCTCGACTATCGTTTGATAGAGGGCCGAAGCCACCTCCATGGATATCTGCGACACCCCGCCCACTACCTTTGGGATGTTGAAAGTCTGATACTTGCCGTTGCCGGGGTCGACCCGTTCAGGCGAGAACGCCAGATAGAAATCCTCGTCGAGTTTCAATTCGCTGTCCTTGAGCATCGGCAGAAGCACTTCGTCGGTTGTTCCCGGATACGTGGTAGATTCGAGTATGACAAGCTGCGGCGAGTGAAGGTTCTCTCGCACTCGTTCGGCGGCGGCGAGTATATAGGATATATCCGGTTCCTTGGTCTTTCGCAGCGGCGTAGGCACGCAGATGACCACGGCGTCCGTCGTGCGCAGCTTCGAGAAGTCGCCCGTAGCGGATAGCTTTTTATGCTCGACAAGAGTGCGGATGCCTTCCGTTGAAACATCCGGTATGTAGGATGTGCCGCTGTTGATCGCGGCGATGCGCGATTCGTCCACCTCGAAGCCTATGCTGTCGAACCCGCCCCGCGCGAACTCGACCAGCAAGGGCAGGCCCACGTAGCCGAGTCCGATCACTCCAATGACTGCTTTCCGCTCGATTATCTTGCTCAATAACTCTGCGCTCATTGTTCGCATTTCCCTCTGAGTTGATTTGGTTGGAACGAATTGCCGAGGTAAATAATTTATCACGAAAGCGCCGCCGCGGCGCTATTTCTTCCTATACGGGTCTAATTCAACAGGCCGAGCCAATCACTCTCGCGTCAACTGGCGGTACTTGATTCGATGCGGCTGATCCGCGTCGGCGCCCAGTCTCGCTTTTCGATCCGCTTCGTACTCAGTGTAGTTTCCGTCAAACCAGATCACGCGGCTGTCGCCCTCAAAGGCAAGAATGTGTGTGGCGATGCGGTCGAGAAACCAGCGATCGTGACTTATTACCACGGCGCAGCCGGCGAAGTTCTCAAGAGCTTCTTCGAGCGCACGCATCGTGTTTACGTCGAGGTCGTTCGTAGGCTCGTCCAGCAGCAATACGTTCGCGCCTTCCTTGAGCATCTTCGCGAGATGCACCCGGTTTCTCTCGCCTCCGGAGAGCAACCCGACCTTCTTTTGCTGATCAGATCCGGAAAAGTTGAACCGCGCAACATAGGCTCGCGAGTTCACCTCACGCGACCCGAGTTGAATCGTATCGCTGGAATCGGAGATCTCCTGCCAGATTGTCTTGTTTGCATCGAGCACGTCGCGGCTTTGATCCACGTAAGCGAGCTTCACGGTTTCGCCGATGCGAATGGTCCCGCTGTCCGGTTCTTCCTGGCCGGTTATCATTCGAAAGAGAGTCGTTTTTCCGGCGCCGTTTGGACCAATTACTCCGACAATGCCTCCTCGCGGGAGCGAAAAAGTCATATCGTCTACGAGCAGGTTGTCGCCATAGCCCTTTTTGACCTTGGTGGAGTCTATCACTACGTCGCCGAGCCGCGGGCCGGGCGGTATGTAGATCTCAAGCTCACGTCCTCGCTTCTCGCTCTCCTGGCTGAGCAGCGCTTCGTATGAATTGATCCTCGCTTTTGCTTTTGCGTGGCGGCCCTTGGGCGACATGCGAATCCATTCGAGCTCGCGCTGAAGCGTCCTCTGCCGTTCGCTTTCACTCTTCTCCTGCTGCGCAAGCCTCATCTGTTTTTGCTCCAGCCAGGATGAGTAGTTGCCTTGCCAGGGTATGCCCTTGCCGTTGTCGAGCTCGAGTATCCAGCCGGCTGCGTTGTCGAGAAAATAGCGATCGTGCGTGACGGCGATGACGGTGCCGGGGTATTGCTGAAGGTGTTGTTCGAGCCATCCTACGGATTCCGCATCGAGGTGATTGGTAGGCTCGTCGAGCAGGAGGATATCGGGCTGCTTCAACAGCAGCCGGCAGAGCGCCACTCGGCGGCGCTCGCCGCCCGATAGTATATTCACCGGTGTATCGCCCGGCGGACAACGCAGCGCATCCATCGCCATTTCGAGCCGGCTGTCGAGATCCCACGCCCCAAGCGAATCGAGCCGCTCCTGAACTTCGCCTTGCTTCTCGAGAAGCGCGGTCATCTCATCGTCGGATAGAGGCTCACCGAATCGCTCGTTGATAGCTTCGAACTCTTTCAACAGGTCGACGGTCCCCTGGGCGCCCTCCTCGACGATCTCGCGAACAGTCCTGGATTCGTCGAGCCTCGGCTCTTGTTCCAGAAAGCCGATTGAGAAGCCTGAAGAGATTGCGGTCTCGCCGACAAATTCTTTATCAACGCCGGCGATAATTCTAAGCAGCGAACTCTTGCCCGACCCGTTGAGGCCGATAACGCCGATCTTGGCGCCATAAAAATAGGATAGATAGATGTCTTTAAGGACGGGTTTCTTGTCGTAGTACTTGCCTACGCCCACCATCGAATAGATTACTTTGTTTGGTTCCGAGCTCACATAGTCTCCGTTCTTATTGATCTGGCAATCGACTATGTTAACAACTGAGGGTTAGGGGCGAAAGCCGGACATTGATCGCGGCAGTCAAGACTAGACACGCCCTGACGCCATAAACTATGGTGTGGCGGTTATGAAGAGAATAATGAATGTCGCGGCTCTCGCCGTGCTGCTAGTCGGGTCGTGGTCTGTCCCAACCGCCGCGCCTCGTTTCAGATTTAAGATTCGAACCATCACCGCGGGCGTCAATCTGAAGAGCACCGGAGATACGGCAACCATCAAATCCGCGATCGAGTTTTTGGATCGAGCAAAAAAGAAGTTTGAAGATGCGGGCTATGAGATCGAGACCACTCGTATAGCTGCCCAGCCGCTGCCTCAGTATCTCGGCTCGACTTCCCGAACCGCCGCTCTCGAAGACTTGAAGAGTTTGGATCGCGAAGTCGGCGCAAAGAACGTAATTCTTAATATTGGTCCTGTTCTTACGGAGAATCGCTACGATCCGGATCTGGCCGCGTGGGCCGCGCGGCTTGTACAAGAGACAAAGAACATTAACTTCAGCGTAACCGTAGCCTCGGCGGAGGGCATATATCGCGAAGCCGCGAAGACCGCTTCGGAAGTCATAGTCGCGCTGTCGAGAGCGAAAGAGGGAGGCGTAGGAAATTTCCGCTTCACTGCGTCGGCCAACATTCCTCCGGGCTCGCCCTTCTTTCCCGCCGGCTACCATCAAGGCCAACCCGATTTTGCTATCGGCTGCGAAACGCCGAACCTATTGAAGGACGCATTCACAGGCAGCGCCGGGATTGATGACGCAAAGATTCGGCTCAAGGCGCTTCTTGAAAAAGAACTGACGCCTGTCGAAAAGATCGCCGTTGCGATATCGAAGGACGAGAAACGCGTCTACTCCGGCATAGACGTCTCACCGGCTCCGCTCAAGGGCGCAAGCATAGGCGAGGCAATAGAGGCCCTCACCCATAAGCCGTTCGGAAGCGCCGGTACCCTGGAAGCATGCGCCGCGATAACGGATGTCCTGCATAACTTGAATGTGAAGCGATGCGGTTATTCGGGATTGATGCTGCCCGTGCTCGAAGATCCGATATTGGCGCAACGAGCTTCGGAAGGACGCTATGGAATACGCGAGCTCTTGCTGTATTCGAGCGTCTGCGGCACGGGCCTTGACGTAGTGCCGCTCCCCGGCGCCATTTCCGCGGACGAAATGGCAAGGCTCATTCGGGATGTAGCGGCATTGTCGGTGAAGCTTCACAAGCCTTTGTCCGCGCGCTTATTTCCAATACCAGGAAAGAGAGCCGGCGACCGGGCTGAATTCAACGACCCTTTTCTAAATAACTCAGTAGTGATGAAACTCGATTGAAGTCGGAACAGATCGCACGCATCAAATGTTGACTCTCTGTATTCGAATGAGTCCGGAATTCAATCGAGCCAACAGCCGTTGGTCGTGCAGTCTTTTCGGTACGCCAACTCAGTGTACTAAACGCCAGGGACGGGTTATGCGAATTGATCTATGAGTTTCCGATAGTACCTCTATATCGATCTTGAACGCCGCGGGCGGAACGTAATTCAGGCGCTCGGCCCATTCAATGACGATTACAGCGTGCTCCTGATCCAGTATCTCGTCCAATCCGAGATCGAAGGAGGCTGCAACGTCGAGCCTGTAGAGATCGATATGATAGAGCCGCATCCTCCCTTCACGAATGTTGATCAACGTAAAGGTAGGGCTCGTAATCTCGGAAGGATCGATGCCAAGGCCCGCGGCGAGGCCCTTGGCAAAGAGTGTCTTACCGGCGCCGAGTTCTCCGCTCAAAAGCAGAACCGAGGTCTCTCGGAGTTGCTCTCCAATTTGCCGCCCTACTTCAAATGTATCTCCAGGAGCACTGGTTATGATTTCTTCACCAAGTCGGTCGGTGAGCGAGGGGTCGGAATCAGGCGGAGAATCGTTCATCGGGAGCGCTCCGCATCGCCGCCGGCTCTGATAAAGGCCTCTCCAAAATTAGCCGTTATATCGGAGGCGATCATCGCTCGAGTGCCTTTGCTCGAAAGGGCGATGTCGCCCGCAAGCCCGTGCAGATATACCGCGGCGATTGCCGCGCCGAGAGGATCGTCTTTTTTCTGGGCCAACAATCCCGCGATCAGACCGGTAAGTACGTCGCCCGTGCCTCCTGTCGCCATGCCGGAATTGCCGGTTGGGTTGACATAGACCTCTCCATCGGGGGCCGCGATAAGGGTTCGGCTTCCCTTCAGCACTACTATGAGACTGTGTTGAGTCGCGAATTCACGCGCAAGCTCTACGCGATTTCGCAGCACCGCGGCGATCGGACGTCCAACCAGCCGCGCCATCTCACCAGGATGCGGCGTCAGGATGAGCGGAAGCTCGGGGCTGCCTCTTAGATCCGGGCCCCAGGGAGCCAGCGAATTCAGTCCGTCAGCGTCGATTATCATCGGCCGGACTCGCTTTGAAGTCGCCTCGCGCACGAAGGCCCTGGTTGCCTCTTCTGTCGACCCGAGACCGGGGCCGATCGCTACAACATCGCGCTCGAAGCTTAGCTCGAACGCGCGTTCGGAGGCGTCGTTGGAAACGCAGCCGAAGGCGGTTTCCTGAAGAGCTTCGGTCATGCATTCGATCATCAAATGGGACGCCACTGTATACTGCGACGACTCCGCGGTTGCCACGGTCACCAGGCCCGCTCCCGCTCTCAACGCCGCCGCGCCTGCGAGGCACGCGGCGCCCGTTTTGCCGCGCGAACCGGCAATGAGCAGGACCTTGCCGGCCTCTCCCTTGTTGGCGTGAGGCCCGCGTCGCGAGCCGGCGAGCCATCGCGTTATGTCGCGTTCTTCTATGAGACTGAGCTGCGAGCCGGACGACGCCGGCAGAACGTTGGGTGAGCCGATATAGGCTACCTGAAGCTCACCGGTGAAATCTGATGCGGACGGTAATATGTTTCCGACCTTGGGAGCGGTGAACGAAACGGTGAGGCCCGCTTTCACCGCCGGGCCGATCGGATCAGCAACATCGGAGGCGATACCTGACGGTATATCGACCGAAACGACCGACGATCTCTCGGCCTTCTCGTTGAGGAATGAGATCGCTTCCTCGAATATTCCCGCCGCGGGCCGCGTGAGCCCGGTACCGAATATCGCATCGATATATAGATCATACGGGCCGGCCGCGGCTTCTCGCGCAAGGCTTTCGGAGCTTTCGATCTCGACAAGACGAAGGTTCGAATCGGTTTCGGCAATTGCCCTGATGACTTCGAAGTAGCTCTTTGCATCGCCTTGAGTATCTTCAACGCGGCACAACAGCAGCACGTCGACGCGGGCGCGTTTGATCGTCAACTGCCTTGCGATAGCCGCGCCGTCGCCTCCGTTGTTGCCGCGGCCGCATAGTATCAACACTCGTTTAGACGCGACCGATCCGTATTTGCGCTCGACTTCTTCCACCGTGCGGGCGGCGGCGTTTTCCATCAAGAGCATGCTCGGAACGCCGAAGCGCTCCGTAGTCAGGCGGTCTACTTCGCGCATTTGCGCCGCGGTCAGAACTTTCATCGGACGTATTATGTCAAAGCCGGGAGCGGTTGAATATCTAAAACCCTGAGTGCTTCTGATGACTCATTCGATGACGAGATTAAGCCACGGATCGACCTTGACCGTTAGAGTATCCGGGATAAGAGTCGTGGAGCTGTATTCGGTTATTATTGCCGGGCCTTTGAAAGCCGCGCCCGTCGTTAGCTGATCACGAGCGAAAACCGGGCACGACACTTTTTTTCCGGAGAGGGTGACTTGCGCTAAGAACTCGGGACGGGGCTTGTATCTCTCGGCTGAACGAACCCGGCGGATCATGGGTTTCTGAGTGATTCCAGTCGCGCGCAGCTTCACGCTGACTATTTCGGCGGGACGAGCCTCATCCGCGTAGCCGAACCGCTCGCGGTGAGCTTCATGAAAAGCAGCGGCGAAACGCCGCCCCCACGGAATAGTAATTTCGAAGGACTGGCCTACATAACGCATGGCGATTGATCTCGCGGACCGCGTCTGATTGTCTATCGCGCGGTTTCCGCCGGTATTTCCGAAGCCTTCCATTGCGAGCTCCCTGGTTGCCTCACTCTCAAGCGCAGCGAATTCCTTTTCGAGTGTATGTTCCAGATCCGATGCATTGAGCCTGCGCAGCTTGATCATCACGGTGCGAGAGTAGTCTTTTACGACGTCTCCTAGGAGAACGCCGAGGGCCGAAAGAGTTCCGGGCGAAGCGGGCACGAGAACCCGAGGCGCCCGGAGCGCCGCGGCGAGCTCACATACATGAAGCCCGCCGGCGCCTCCAAAGCTCACCAGAGTAAACAATCTCGGATCTTGACCTCTTTCAATTGAGACCGCGCGAAGCGCCCGCTCCATGTTTGCGTTGGCCACCGCAACGACGCCGAGAGCCGCCTGCTCAGCGGAGATCTTTTTATGGCTGAAGGAGGACATTTTTTGGGCGAGCTCACTGAGGTAACGACGCGCGCGTTCCAGGTCGAGCTTCATCTCTCCCCCAAGAAGCGATGCGCCGGGCAGCCGGCCCAGAACAAGATTGGCGTCGGTTACCGTGACCTCCTCCCCCTTGCCATAGCAGGCGGGGCCCGGATCGGCGCCCGCGGATTCGGGACCAACCCGCAACGCACCGGCTTCATCTACGCGAGCTATGGATCCCCCCCCCGCCCCCACCGTGTGAATGTCAATGACGGGAACTGCAACCGGCAAACCGGCTACTGTAGCTTCGTTGGTGGTGCTTGCATTTCCCCGGCACAGAGCCGCGTCGGTCGAGGTGCCTCCCATATCGAAAGTTATGATGTTGTCGATGCCGGCGAGAGCAGAGACGCGCAATGCGCCTACGACACCGCCTGCCGGCCCCGAGAGAATCGCTCGCACGGGCTCGGCTGCCGCGGTTGAAGCTGACACCGAACCTCCATTCGATTGCATGACCCTGAGAGTCCAGCCCTTGTCGGCGGATTTCCGTGAGCTTATCTCATTGCCGGCGTCGGACGATGTTCCGTCGATTCGCGCTTCCAGTCCTTCTTGAAGAGCGCCAAGATATTTCGACATCAGCGGGATGAGGTACGCGTTGATGACCACGGTCGACGTGCGTTCATACTCTCGAAATTCGGGCAGAATTTGATGAGACAACGAGAGCGGTAGACCGGTCCGAGCAAGCACGCGCTCTATTTCAAGCTCGTGAGCCGGGTTGGCAAAAGAGAAGAGCAGGCAGACCGCGATTGATTCAACACGAGCTTCGACCAGTTGTTCAGCTATGGTCTCGAGTGAGCCGCCATCCAGTTTCTTGCTCACGGAGCCATCCGGAGCGATGCGCTCCGCGATCCCGAATCGAAGCTCCCTGGGAACAAGGGGCGGGTTGCGTTTAACAAGCAGATTGTAGATCTCGGGCCGCGCCTGCCGGCCTATCTCGATTACGTCCTCGAATCCCTCGGTAGTCACCAGAGCGGTACGCGCGCCTTTACGTTGCAGCAGCGCGTTGGTAGCCACGGTCGTGCCGTGCACCAGCTCGACCCCGGAAACTTCGCCGTTGTTTCCTTTTCGGGGTGATGTCGATTGGGCTCCCGTATCCGAGAATGCACGAGCCACGCCCTCGAGAATAGCGTCAGCGGGGTTGGCGGGCGTGGAGGGCAGCTTGAATGAAAAGACCTTCCCGTCGTGCGCAACGACGAAGTCGGTAAACGTGCCTCCGGTGTCGATTCCTATTCGAAGATTGCGGATGGTTCTATTCCTTCCCGAATCGGTATGGGCTTTCACGGTCTTCGCCAAAAGCTCACCTCCTGTCGACGCAACCCTCGCTCAGAGATATGGCGCGTATCGTTGAGAGGGGTTGGCAGCGATGCGGCAGGGACGCCTGCCCCTACTTGATTTGCGGAATCACTGTGAAACGGCGCCTCGTCTTACCCTCTAACTTACTTCAAGCCTTTGAAATTCCCATCAGCTCACAACTGCAAGCGGGATGATCTTTGAATCATCAATACATCGGCGAGCGGTAATCCATCCGCGAGCCGCTGTGTTCGCGAGCCTCCGGTATTTCAAAAACCGGCGCCGCAACGCTGCTGTCGGCCCCCGCCGACCTCAGCTACGGCGACTCCGCTGCAGTGGAAGAGGGTCAGGAACATGCGAGGCGACATCATACCGTCCGGCTCTTCAGAAGACCAGCAAGGCAGTAACGGCCGTCTGGTGTATGGCGAGCTCAGGGTCTCGGCCAGCCGATGGAGACAGATGCAGCGGAGACACATCCAGGTCACAGAGCTCGGCCTATGGTTAGGCTGCGGTTGTATACATGAATAGATGATGGCGAATGCTTCGTTCCGCGCAGCCGTTGGGCCGACTCGTCTTGCGCCCTTGACCTTAATTTATCGGAGCGAAAATAGTCATCGGGTTAATGCGGATCGGCTCTCCAAAGAACGATGTCTTTTGAAGGGAAAGATCGCTGCGGTCGAATCCTTGTAAAGAATGACGCACTGAATTAGCATTCAATGGTATGCTGGAGGGCAATATGATAAATCTGGACGATATTCAGTCTTTGACGGATTTCAAACGCAATACGGCTAAGTACCTCAAAAAAATGAAAAGGAGCAAGGGCCCAGTCGTGTTGACGGTGAACGGACGAGCGGAGATCGTTGTGCAAGACGCGAAAGCTTATCAAGAGATGCTCGAACGTGTTGAAAGAGCGGAAACGGCGGCTGCTCTCAGGCAAGGCATAAACGAGTTTGAAAGAGGCGAAGGACGGCCGGCGCGAGAGGCGCTAGAGAGGCTTCGGCGCAAGCATGGCATATCGCGTTGATATCTCGCCGTCCGCTCTACAAGATGCCGAAGATGCGTATCTTTGGATCAAGAGACGCAATCCCAGCCGGGCAGGGGCCTGGTATGAAGGATTGCTTGATGCTATCTATGGGCTGGAACAGTTCCCAACCCGTTGTCCTCCGGCTATTTTATAGTCGGCCTTTCAGGCCTACATACCGACAAAGCCGTCGCTCCCAACGACGTCCAAACTTCAGGGCCCGCTCATCGACGGATAAGCGGGCCCTCAGCTCTATCAAAGCGACGTCTTACACGTCGTAGTACATGGAAAACTCGAGAGGGTGGGGTCTCATCCGCACCGGGTTAATCTCTCGCTCCCGTTTATACTCGATCCAACGGCGAATGAACGCTTCCGTGAACACATCGCCTTTTAACAGAAAAGAGTGGTCGGCTTCGAGCGCGGCAAGCGATGCATCGAGAGATCCGGGAAGACTCGGCACCTCCGCCAACTCCTCCGGCGGGAGATCATAGATGTCCTTGTCAAGCGGACTGCCCGGATCAAGTCGATTTTGGATGCCGTCGAGACCGGCCATCAGCATAGCTGAAAACGTGATATAGGGATTGCAGGAGGGGTCCGGGAACCTCACTTCGAGCCGCTTCGCTTTAGGGCTCGGCGAATATGTCGGAATACGAACCGCCGCCGATCGATTGCGCTGCGAGTAGGCGAGGTTGACCGGCGCTTCGAATCCCGGCACCAGCCGTTTGTAGCTATTGGTCGTCGGCGCCGCGAACGCCGCTATGGCAGGCGCGTGTTTCAATATGCCGCCGATGTAGTGCAACGCTGTTTCGGAGAGGTTCGCGTAGCCGTCCCCATAGAAGAGAGGCTTTTCGCCTTTCCACAGCGACTGATGGCAGTGCATCCCGTTGCCGTTATCGCCAAAGAGCGGCTTGGGCATGAATGTAGCGCTCTTGCCGTGGCGGATAGCAGTGTTCTTGACCGTGTACTTGAAAATCATCAGATTGTCGGCAGTTCCGAGCATGGTCGCGAACCTGAAGTCGATCTCGCACTGGCCGCCGGTCGCGACTTCGTGATGATGGAACTCGACCGAAAGGCCGGCTTGCTTCAGGAGCGATGTAATTTCCGATCTCAAGTCGTGCGTTGAATCGAGCGGAGGCAGCGGTACGTAGCCTTCTTTGTGTCGAATGTGATATCCGGAATTCTCTTTGTCCAACCCGGTGTTCCACGCAGCTTCGCGGCTATCGACGGTGAATCCGCACGAGTGATTCTCGTTGTGGAACTTCACGTTATCGAAAACGAAGAACTCGGCTTCGGGGCCGAAATAGACCGTGTCCGCGATACCGGTGAATTTGAGATAGCTCTCGGCGCGTTTGGCCAGTGCTCGCGGATCGAGCCAGTACGGTTCCTTGGTTCCCGGCTCGACCGCATCGGCCACGAGGCAAATCGTCCTTTGCTGCATAAATGGATCCATCCAATATCGGCCCGGGTCGAGCATGAGCAACATGTCGCTTTCGTTTATGGCGGCCCAACCGCGAAGGCTGCTTGCATCGAAGCCAACGCCCGCTTCGAAGGTGTCTTCGGACAGCTCTTCAATGGGAATGGTCACGTGGTGCCACGCGCCCAACAGATCGGCAAACCTGATATCGACAAACTCCGCCTTCTCTTCCTGCGCAAACTTGAGTACCGTCTTAGGGTTCATCGTTCCTCCTGGTAAGAATTAGCTCCTGATTTTTTGGGAATTGTTTTTGCCGGCCAATTCAGTCAAATTCAATCGCCTCGCGCCGGTCTCTTCTCCTGCTTCAAAGTCAGCATCGTCGTCCGCCGAGCGAATAGTCGATGCGGAAGAGCAAGGACCGTTCCAAGCCTCTATTACTTCGAGCAATGTCGGATTCGCTCCACAATTTGAAGGTTTAGCATCCTGCCGATAAGTTTCGCCAAATCTCTAAAGCTACAACTTTGTAGGTATGAAGGATGGGAGGGTACAAGATTGTAGTCTTGCCGCACTCGGCCTACCGGCGGAATCGCGTGGCGTCGACTCCGTGGCTTCTGATCTTGTAGTTTATTATGCGCTCGGTGGTTTGGAGGAGCTTGGCGGCCTTCACGCAATTTCCGCGAGTCGTTTTGAGCGCATCCTGGATGAGATCCTTTTCGTAGGCATCGACGGCTTCCTTCAGCGAAGCGCTCATAGTCGTGCCCGACGCTTCGGCGGTCTGGAGAGTGGGCGGCAAGTGATGGCTATGTACGACGTTGCCGTCACAGACCAGCACGGCCCTCTCGATGGTGTTTTCCAGCTCTCTAACATTGCCCGGCCAGTGATAACTCATCAGCATATCTATCGCTGGAGTTGATATTCGTCTGATCTTCTTGCCGTGTTCGAGCGCGTATTTCTCAAGGAAATGATCGGCGAGCAGCATCACATCGGGCTTTCGCTCGCTGAGTCGCGGTACGAAGATGGAGAAAACGTTGAGTCGATAGTAAAGGTCCTCGCGGAATGAGCCGTCGGCTATGGCTTTTTCGAGGTCCTTGTTAGTAGCCGCGATCAGGCGAACATTGGCGCGTATGGTCTCGGCGCCGCCGAGCCTCTCGAACTCCCGTTCCTGAATCACCCTCAGAAGCTTGATCTGAGTAGCCGGATTCAGGTCGCCTACTTCGTCGAGAAAGAGGGTGCCGCCTTCAGCCATCTCGAAGCGGCCCTTCTTTCGGGACTGGGCTCCCGTGAATGCGCCCTTTTCATATCCAAAGAGCTCGGATTCGATGAGAGTTTCGGGAAGCGCCGCACAGCTAATTTTGATGAAAGGCTTCTTAGCCCTGGGAGAGCTGTAGTGAATCGCGTTGGCAATTAATTCCTTTCCGGTTCCGGACTCGCCCCTGATTAACACCGTGGTATTGGTTCGCGCGACCTGGGCTACCTGCTCGTACACGAGCCGCATCGGGCCGCTGTTGCCGATGATGTTCGAGAAGTCATATCGCTCTTTCAGCTCCTGTCGAAGATGAATATTTTCATCCAGCAGCCGCCGGCGCTCGGCTTCGACAAGCCTGTGTACCTTGAGCGCGTGAGCAATCATCGAGGCGATGACCCGAAGAAATCTCACCGTTCGATCATAATCGCGGTCTCTCTTGAACCGCAGATCGACGCTAAGCGCGCCGACGGGTTTGCGATTGAGGATGATCGGCACGCATACGAAGGAAAGCTCTCTCGTCGAAGCGTCGGCTCTGGAAGCCGTGCGGTTCAGGAGCGGTTCACGGCTCACTTGGGGCACCACTACCTGCTTTCCGCTTTCGATCACGCGTCCGGTGATGCCTTCGCCCAGACGGGAGCGAGCCCGATGACCGTCGGTCGTAAGGCCGCTCGCCGCTTCGACGTATAGTTCCTTGGTTTCTTCATTCAGAAGGGTGACCGCGCCGCGGACAACATCGTGATGGGCCTCGAGTATTTCAAGAGCCCGGTGCAGAGCGGCCTTTAAATTGAGCGTGCCGGAAAGCGCCTGACTCACTTCAACGAGAGTTGTAAGCTTTCTGATTTCGCCGGTTTGATCCGCCACTTTGTCTCCACTACATCATTGTAGCCAAATAGCTATTGAGCGACAGAATTGTAGGATAGGGTTCGGCGCCGGCGTCAAGCGCTATTGATGGTTTGTGCTCAGCTCGACTCGGTTTAAGCAGGGCCTCCAGTCAGGACAACCCGGTTCGTTTGACTTCACATGAGGCCGTCGCTAGAGTTTTCCGCTTATTATTTCAGATTAAAATTCGGAGCGATGATGGCAATAAAGTCCGATGTTTGGATAAAGAGGATGTGCCTGGAGGAGGGCCTGATCGAGCCTTTCGAATCCACGCTGGTTCGCGCGGTTGATGATCGCCGCATTATAAGCTGCGGATTGTCGAGCTATGGATACGACTGTAGGCTGGCGCGCGACGAATTTAAAGTATTCTCTCCCGTCACCGGAACCGAGATCGATCCCAAGAACTTCGATCCGAACAGCCTGCTGGCCGTACCTTTGCGGAAAGCCGCCGACGGCTCCGACTACTGGCTTCTGCCGCCGCATTCGTATGCGCTTGGAGTCACGATCGAGCGGTTCAATATGCCGCGAAGGGTGACCGCACTCGCGATAGGAAAATCCACCTATGCGAGGTGTGGTCTTATCGCCAACACAACGCCGTTGGAGGCGAATTGGCGCGGACGCCTGGTCGTCGAGCTCTACAATGCCGCGAACCTCCCGGTTCGGCTATATGCGGAAGAGGGGTTTATACAGATACTCTTTTTCGAGTCCGATGAGGATTGCGAAACCAGTTACAGCGACCGCGGCGGAAAGTATCAGGATCAAGCCGGCTTGACTCTCGCGAAGTTGTAAATAACTAATCGCGATCCGATTTGCTATGCCGACCCGTCTCAGGACCGTGATAGAATTCGAGCTATGAAAGCAATATGGCATGACGCAGTCCTGGCTGAGAGCGACGATACAATCGTCGTGGAAGGCAATAACTATTTTCCGCCTGACTCAATAAAGCGGGAGTACTTCAAGGACAGCTCAACGCATACGATTTGTCCCTGGAAGGGCGAGGCGAGCTACTACGAAATAACGGTCGGCGATGCCGTGAACAAGGACGCCGCCTGGTATTATCCCGATCCTAAAGAAGCCGCGAAGGAGATCAAGAACTACGTGGCGTTCTGGAAGGGCGTAGAAGTCAAGTAATCCCGATTCTGTTCCAGTAATCCGGCAGACTATCATCGGGCGGCCGCAACGGCTTGCCCATTTACCAAAACTATATACAGGAGGAACTCGATGCTTACCCAGGAAGAGCGGCAAGCAAAAGCCGAGATGATAAGGCAGCTTCCGTCGCAGCTCGAGCACGAGGTCAACGGACTCAATGACGAGCAACTCGATACTCCCTATCGCGATGGCGGCTGGACGGTCAGACAGGTAGTTCACCACCTTGCCGATTCCCATATGAACGCATTCATACGAATGAAGCTTGTTTTGACCGAGGATCATCCAACGTTGCGGCCATACCTTCAGGATGAATGGGCCAAGTTACCGGACACCGCGAAGCTGCCAATCGCCAGCTCTCTTACTATCATCGAGGGATTGCACGCGCGTTGGTCGGATCTACTGAAGAACGTAGGAGAGTCGGAATGGCGGCGGGGGGCATTGCATCCGGAAGCGGGTGAAATGACGCTGGATGACTTACTCAGGACTTACGCAGGGCACGGAGTGACGCACTTAGGTCAGATTACAGCGCTCAAGAAATCGAAAGGCTGGTAGGAGTGTTGAGGCGAAGCCGCGTGAGGTCAATACAAGGGCTTTAATCTGAAAAGTCCACGGCGATTTTTCTTGCGAGCTTGTCGCGATCGTCGCGCCGCCGAATTTTTCGCCGCCGATTGCTTCCGTCCGTATCCACCCAGGTCACGCCGTCGATGACGATCAAGGTATCAACGAGGTAGCGCATGGAGCGGCGCCGCTCTTCTTTGCGGCGTTCGCTCCGTTGTCTTCTGTCGGTCCCATCCCAGGATTCCATTAGAGAACCCTCCCCCTTTCGATCTTTCGTCGATTCAGAAATGCCGCTGGTGCTGGCGCCGGACGCAGTCCGGCAATGTTACAGCAGAGTTCCCGGCTATAAAAACCAAATGCGAAAAAACAATGAAACTAACTAGGCGACGCGGTCCTTTAAGGTCACCTTTCTGAAAAACGAGGCGTTGATGTCCGGCTCATCGTCGAGGTCGGCAAAGAAGGAATCATCGTGATTTTCATAGGGCGTCTGGGCGTTCAGAGCCAGCCGGTCCAACTCGCCGGTGCCGAGGTTCTGAATCACCAGTTCGTCCTCGCCTTCAAATATCTCTTCGCGAATCGCGGCGGCCTCGACGCGAAGCTCCTCGATGCGGCGGATAACAGAACTGCGTTCGCGACGAACGGCATCGAGCCGAAGCTTCATCCGATTTATTTCTGTTACTCTTTCTTCAATCTCCCTCGTGAGCAAGTAGTCCTCATCTTCAAATGAGGCGGCGCGCCTATAGAGCGCCTCTGCCTCGTCATCCAAGGCTTCCGCCATCTGTTGAAGCATTTTGATCCTGACGCGATCCGGCCCTTGTTCCGTTATCTGCATGACACTCATTCCTTGTTAGAGGCTGTATGACTAAATGACAATATGGGGGCATCTTTCATCGAGTCTTCCGATTGATTGAATACCTCCTGGTATTCCCGATATGGGTCGATCACCCTCTTTCCTTCAACAGGTATAGCTGACCGCGGACGGAGTCATCGCCGCACTTGCGTTCGACCTTGTCTTCGTACATCCGCTGGTCGGCCACTTCCATCAGCTCATCTATCGCGAAACCATCGGTTCCGTAGGTCGCAAATCCAATCGAGATGCCGATCCTGGCTACGCGGCCCGGCCTCACTTCGTGTGCGAAACTGTCGACCGCCGATTGAAGCCGCTGCTTGAGATCGCTCACGACCTCGGGAGTGGCGTGATGTAATACCGCTACGAACTCATCGCCCGCATATCTTATGAGCGTATCTCCGATCCTCAGGCGCCGGCGCGCGATCTGAGCGGTTCTTCGAAGGATTTCATCGCCTACGTGATGGCCATATGTATCGTTCACTCTCTTGAAGCCATCGAGATCCATCATCATCAACACGAGAGGGTAACCCTGTCTTTCCGCCCTGCTGCGCTCCTGATCAAAGAAGCTGTACATATAGCGCGAATTCGGCAGTCCGGTCAGGTTGTCGGTCAATGCCGACTCTTGCGTCAGATGAAAGGCAAGAGCGTTGTAGACAGCCGCCGCCGCGTGACGGGAGATGGTTTCGAGCACGCGGACTTCGTCGGGCGAATAAGCTCGATCTTCTTCCGAATATAATGCAAGGGCTCCGACCAGAGTGTCCTTCGTAACGAGAGGAAAGATCGCCGTAGATCGATAGTTGCGCGCCAGTTGACCCAGCGGAGTCGTCATATCTGCTACGGGGCTGCCGTCGATCAGCACCTGCCGGTTTTCAGCTACCCAGCCCACCTCGCCTTCGCCGATCTGTATCTCGAGTCCTTTTAGCGCATCGGCGTTTTTTCCGGTGACATAGTTGGCCCTTAGAAAATTACCGGCCACCTGAAATATGACCACGGTCGTACAATTGACGATGTTTTCAAGCTTGGCCGCAATGATCGGAAGGACCTCGCTGAGTGTGAGCGTGGAGCCAAGGGTCTGGGAAATTTCATATAGCGAGAGCACCTCGCGTTGCGCGGCGGTTATGTCTCGGAGCGCACGCTCGGCGGGGGTTTTCGGAACCGCTGTCACGGTTTCTCCGGTCGGTGCAAATTCCGCTTGTTCCGGGTTTGGCGTTAGTCTAGCGCAGGACTGTGAGCGCTCCTCGAATCCGCGTCGAAGATCATCGGATATGGGTCCCACAACCTCTAAGAACTTGTCGAGCAATTCAGGGTCAAAGGTGTGTCCGGTCTCGCGCTTCATCAGATCCAACGCCCGGCTGCGAGAGTATCGCGGCCGATAAGGCCGATTGTTGGTGAGCGCGTCAAAGCAATCGACGATCGTCATTATTCGAGCGCCCAAAGGGATCGATTCACCCTTCAGTCCATCGGGATAACCGCTGCCGTCGAACCGTTCGTGATGGTGCTTTACGATCGGAACTACTTCATACGGAAACTCGACTGTGCTGAGGATGTCGGCGCCGACGACCGGATGAATCATTATCTTGGCGTATTCAGCCGGGCTGAGCTTGTCGGGCTTATTCAAGATGTGTTCGGGAACCGCGAGCTTGCCGATGTCGTGCAGGAGAGCCGCGGCCCTTAAGCCCTCCATTTGGTCTTCGGGATAGCCGGCCGCTCTCGCCAGGCCTTCCGCCAGCGCCCGAACTCGCCTTATGTGGTCGTGCGAAGCCTGATCCTTTGCGTCGATGGCAAGGGCTAGCGATTCGATCGTAGCGAGGTGAAGCTTACCGAGCTTGGCGATTCTCTTATTTGACTCCTCGACCTTGCCGAAATAAGTTTTGTACCCTAAACAGGTCAGGAGAAGGAGGGGGACAGACACGGCTGTAAGCACCAGCAGTACAACCGGATCCATTTTGATCGGATTTTGGTATATGTGATATGCGCAGTAAACCGGCGGAAGGGCGGCGGTCACGCACACCACCGCCCCAAGCACTCCTGCCCAGATGCTCGATTGTTGTCGCAAACCAGTCCTCTCCAGCGGAACTGATCACCTCAGCCTGTAAAGCGGGATTTTCTCGGCGGACATTCTGCGAACGGGACCAAGCCCTCCCCACTCCAGCCCGACTGTACTGTTACTCAACACTTGTGCCGCTGAAGATTGGAACGCGGTTTTCTCTAAGAATAAAGAGAGGCGACCTTTATGCCGTTCGCAGTTCCAGAGCCTAATGACAGGAGTCGTGCAAGCAGGTCAAATTGGAGACCGACTTCGGTCAATATGAATTCGACGGCGGGTGTGGATCGAGTGACCGAGGGCTCGCTATGTTGGGAATACCGTTAGTTGCCGCGGCGCAGGAGAAGCCAGTAATCGCTTCGGGGATGCTCCGGATCCACGCCTTCAAATCGGGCGGTTACTTCGTGCGCTTCGAGCACGTGGCCTTGAAGCCAGACGCTCGCCTCGGCTATAGAGCCCAGTTTCAAGGCGCCTGTCACGTCCGTCGCGTTAGCTATCACCTCAAGGCGGATGCTGCCCGCATCAACGAAAAGCCACAGCACCTTCGCGCCCGTAGCAGCATTCTTCAGTTCTTTCATGGCGATGATGCGGCCGCGTATGTCGTAGTCGTTGTCACAGGGAGCATCGATATCCGCGCTCGTTTGCACGGCCCGCTTGAAGAAAAACGAGCTAACCGCTTTTTCATTCGAAGCGCCGATTCGACTCTGGCGGACGGGCTCTCCGTGAACATCGTATGCGAGCCCGGCTAACGCGATTTGAAGCTCCTGTTCTCGAAACAGATGCGGGTCGATCTCGGTGAGATTCTGCAGCTCGAATACGACCTCGACTCCCGAAGATGTTTTGCCTTTTACGACGGCCTCGCCGTCTTCTTCGTATTCAATGAGTTCCCAGGAACGAATCGTTCGAGCGTAGCGGCTCCTGAAGGCTGGACGGCAGTCCGCATAGAAGAGATCGTTTTCGCGTTCGCAGAGGACGGACCATACTTCCAATCCGTCACTCAATCTCCAGCAGCGGCCGTGAAGCGTCAGATCCGTCCGATAAAGAACACTGCATTCGCCGCTGTCTTCGGCTTGAACCGCAAGGGTGTCGTACGATTCTTCATCAGTGATTTCAAAGCCGATTGCCTTGAATATCTCACTCATAACCAGAAACGCACCTTTGGCGAAGGGCTGCGTGCCTACTTCTTCTCGGTTTTAACTTCTTCCGCGATCTCGGCGCTCAAGGTGTACTCGCGGCCTTCCCTGACTATTTTGAGGTTGATCTTATCGCCGGGCGCTTTGCCCGCGACAATTCGGTTGAACTGAACTCGAGAGGTGATCGTCAGGCGGTCAAGTCCGGTAATAACGTCGTTGCGGCGGAGACCGGCCCGCGCGGCCGGAGTTCCGCGTTCGGCTGTCGAAACGACGACGCCCGTTGATTCGAGCGGAAGCCCGAGCACGCCTCGAAGCTCCGGATTCAGATCGCGCAGCTCTATGCCCAGAAATCCTCGCGTGACCCGACCGCGCTCCGCGAGCTGAGGAAGAATAGCTTTGAGCGTATTAATAGGTATGGAGAAGCTGAGCCCCTGGGTACGCTCCAGAATCAAGGTGTTGATCCCGATGATCTTGCCCTGAGCGCTCACAAGGGGGCCGCCCGAATTTCCGGGGTTTATTGCCGCGTCGGTTTGAAGAAAATCGTCGAATTGGCCGCCGAACTCACCTCGGCCCTTTGCGCTCAGGATGCCGAGTGTCACGGTGTGATCGAGGCCGAGCGGATTGCCCACCGCGATTACCCATTCACCCACCTTGAGCGAATCGCTGTCGCCGAGTTCGGCCACCGGCAGGGCCTTCCCGGTCGGAGCGATCTCGAGCAGCGCGATATCCGTCGCCTCATCATATCCCTTTACCGAGGCTGAGAATTGCCTGCCGTCGGCCAGAGTGACCCAGACTCGATCGGCGAGCTTGCCCTTCTTTGACTGTTGCTGGCTCTGAATAATCTGTGCCGCGTGTGAATCGCTGTTGGAAATAAGGTGGAAGTTGGTGACGATGAGGCCGCGTTGATCGATGATAAATCCGCTGCCGAGGTTCTCGCCGCCTTCCGCACTCGAGCGAATATTGACCACGATGGGATTGATCTTATCGACGATTTCGGGAACATCCAGCAGAGTAAGAGGCGCTTTCTTGCCGTCTCCCTGTTGAATTCGGTTAAAGGGCGATCTCGTTGAACGGTCGAACCCAAAGGCTGACGTTACAAGCATCAGAGCCGCGAGCACTGCGAAACAAAGCGATTTAACCATCTGTTCTTCCTGTCTGTCTTTCTTCTTTTTCGGCGGGGAGCGCGGGCGCCTTCGAACGGACTCCGCGAATGTTACGAGTGGGCCCGAAATTCGGCCGCCGGCCGGACCTTACCATCTCGGCGAATAACTCTACGTCATAGTCGCACTCTCGCGACATCTCTTCTCGAATCGCGTGAAGTTCCTCAAGAAATCTTGGCTTTCGATACATACATCAAAGCGGGATGAATCAAGTTCATCCGCAATCCTCAAAACTCCGCGCTGGTCAGGAACTCGGGCGTCACTATGTTGGGCACAAAGAAGCCGGCCATTGTATTGAAGAGCCTGACCCTCGCCTGTCTATGCACGTTCGCCAGATAACCGAAGTTCCACGTCACGATCATGTCAGCTTTGTTAACGCTTGCGACGGCGACGTGAAGCGCGTCGCCCAGGTACTTCCGGTGAAATATGCCGCGCGAAACATAGCCGTCGGCGAGTATCGATGCTTCTTCGGTGATTTCGAATTGAGAGAGTCCGCGAATGAGGTTCAAGTACGAGCCGCGCCTGGGCTCGTCGGTGCGCTCCAGCTCACGCACTACCAGGAGAGAGATAAACGGCTGATAATCAGCAAGCTCGTGTTCCCACCATCGTATCGTGAGATCGCGTCGAAAGGGCTCGCCGTTATCGAGGTAAGCGCCGATGATCGAAGTCTCCAAATACAAGCTCTTTTTCATAAGATCACAGTAATCTTAGCACCGGGGAGGCCGATCTGGAATAAATTCGAAGGCAGGACAGCGGTACCAATCTATGTTGCTTGGCCTCGATCGAGCCGAAGCCCGATAGACCGAACCAGCGGATTTCTAGGGACCGCATCCCGCCGATGAATCCGCGGGACGCCGCGGCCCTGAAGGTAAGGGTCGTGACCTTATCTGAGCCACGACCCCGTTACGGTTGGTCGCCGGTGAACTGAGCGGCGCGGCAGGATTCCCGCGCTCCCTGGGGCTCGCAGAATTTATGTCGGAGTGAATTATTGAGGAGGAATATGCCAGGTTACGGTGAGAGGGTCGGGTTCGGTTCAGCAAACGAGAATCGCTTCTGAACCGAACCCGTGTTATTCGCGTCGATCAAATTGACGAAAGATCAAAGTGTATTAGTCATCATCTCCGCCAGGAGGTTATTGAACCTGACGGGGTCCGGCAGCTCCGAGCCCTCCGCCAGGAGAGCATAGCCAAAGAGCAGCTCAGCGTAGTCGCCGAGCGCCGGGTCGTCGCTGTTAGCTTGATGCCGCTCGAGCATTCGCTCGAAGATCTTGTGATTCGGATTCAGCTCCAGAACGCGCCGTTGTTTCGGACCGCCTCCCTTTCCCTTTTGCAAAAGCCTTTCCAGTTGAGGGCTGTACTCATGGTCTTCGACGACCAGACAAACGGGCGAGGAAGTGAGCCGGCTGGTGAGCCGAACCCGCTTCACATTCTGATCCAGCTTCTTTTGCAAAAATTCCAACAGGCCCGCGGTCTCCTCTTCCTTCTTCTTTAGTTGTTCCTCGTCTTCTTCGCCCAGGCGGGCTCGACCCTTTGCCACGGATCTCAGTTTCTTACCTTCGAACTCGTAAAGGGACTGGACCAACAACTCGTCTACCGGATCGACCATGAAAAGAACTTCGTAGCCTCTGCCTTTGAAGGCTTCAAGGTGCGGCGAGTTCTCGACAATGCTCCGCGATTCACCAGTCAAATAGAAGATTTCATTCTGATCTTCTTTCATCCGGCCCACATAGTCTTTTAGTGTCGTGAGTTTTTCAGGATCGTTCGAAGATTCGAACACCAGCAGCGAGACTATCTTGTCTTTGTTCTCATAGTCCGAGCTTGCACCTTCTTTCATGGCCTTGCCGAACTCGGACCAGAACGTCAGGAACTTCTCGGGCTCTTTTGAAGAGAGATCTTCGATCACGCTGAGAATTTTCTTGACCAGCCATTTCTTTATCTGCGCGATGTGACGATCCTGCTGGAGCATCTGCCTGGAAATGTTCAAAGGCAGATCCGCGGAATCGACCACGCCCTGCACGAACCTCAGATATCTGGGAAGCAGGGTGTCGCACTTTTCCATTATTAAAACGCGCTTGGCGTAAAGGCGCAGACCCGCTTCGGAGCCGTGATAATAGAGATCGTAAGGCGCTTTGGACGGAATGAAGACCAGGCCCTGATATTCAAAACGCCCTTCGGCCTTCAAAGAAATGGTCTTAAGCGGCTCGGCGAAGTCGTGTGAGATATGCTTGTAGAAGTCGGCGTACTCGCTTTCGGCGACCTCTTCGGGCGCGCGAGTCCATATCGGCTTCATCGCGTTGAGGACTTTGTCCTCGATCGTGATGACAGCGGGGGTCTCCTTTTCAACGGCCCCGCCGAGATTGTCTTCCACCGGTTCGCGCTCGCCGCGGTAGATGACGGGATAGCTGACAAAATCCGAGTATCGTCTTACGACTCGCGACAGAATCCATCTATCGGCGAAGTCTTCAATCCCGTTTTCTTCGTCCACCGGCTTCAAATGAAGAGTGATGGAAGTCCCGCGCATGTCCTTTCGAGCTTCCTCCAGAGTGTAGAAGCCGTCGCCTGTGGACTCCCAGAGCGTTGCCGCGGTCTCACCGGCTCTTCTGGTCAGCAATGTCACCTTTTCGGCGACCATAAAGGACGAATAGAAACCCACGCCGAATTGCCCGATGAGCTCGGCCAGCGTGTCGCTCGAGGCGCCTTCTTTGATCTTTTCGCGGAGCTCTCGCGTGCCCGATTTTGCGATGGTTCCGATGTTGGAGATCACTTCATCGCGGCTCATGCCGATGCCGTTGTCGGTTATCCGGAGCGTTCGGTCATTCTTGTCGGCTTCAAGGACAATCTCGAATTTATCCTCGCCTTCCATAAGCTCCGGATTTGTCAGCGCTTCGAATCGCAGCCGATCAATAGCGTCCGAAGCATTCGAAATTAACTCGCGCAGAAAAATCTCGCGATTTGTGTACAGGGAATGGACGACCAGGTTGAGCAGTTCCTTAGTCGCCGCCTGGAATTCAAGGGATTGTTGATTCGCTGCCACCTAAACCTCCGCAATGAATTTAAAAAGATGAATTAAGAACAGATTGTCGCCGCCCACCGGTGTCAGGCACGCTTATAGTTGCGCTACGATTCGATTCAGGTGCTGTGCCATAAGCTGCATAAGCATCGGCTCGGAGCTGCGCAGAAAAAAATGATCGCCCGGCAGCATCGACAATTTAAACGGGCCGCTTGTGTGCTGCCGCCAGCCTTCGATGAATTCGCGGGGAACGTGTTCATCCGCCAGACCCCCGAACGCGGAAATAGGACAACTGAGCGGCGCGTCCTGTCGAAACTGGTAAGTCTCGCATATCTGAAAATCCGCCCGCAGCAGCGGTATCATCAACTGCATCAGCTCCGGATTTTCCAGCACCTCGGTAGGCGTTCCGTTCAAACGTTTCAACTCGACTACAAACTCATCTTCGGGGAGGTTATAGGTAATTGGGAGCGCCTCCGAGATATGCGGGGCGCGACGGCCGGAGACGAATAGATGAACCGGTTCTTTGCCGCGCTCCTCTCGCAATCTACGGCTCAACTCAAAGCTGAGCATCGCTCCGAGACTGTGTCCGAAAAACGCGAAGGGCCGATCGAGTTCCGGCGCGAAAGCGGAGGCGATCTCGGCGGCTAACGCGAAGATATCGGTCGCCGGGCTCTCGCCCATTCTGCCGCCTCTGCCCGGCAGTTGGACCGGCAGCACTTCCACCGTCGGCGGCAAAGCTGCGTGCCAGTTGCGATAGATCAGCGCGTTTCCTCCCGCATATGGAAAGCAGAAAAGGCTCAGCTTGGCGCGCGGATTTGGCTTGCGGCCGACAAACCACGCCGCGTTAGAGACGCTTTTCCCCGATGATAAAGTGGTCACCTCTGAAAGTTCCTCCGAAACAAGCAATCAAATCTCTTCAGACGCCGGCATGCAGTATCGAAGTCAAACGCAATGCATCATGATCATCATGGACCGTCGGACGCGCAACCCCCATTTCAGTGAGATCGCCCGGATAGGTCGGCGCCCTCCGCCGGAGGGATGAGCAGGCGTTCGCGAATCCGCCCGTTGACGGAAGTGAACTCATGCAGAGTGCGTCTCAGAGCTTGAACGCTTCCGTCCGGATGGTATGCCATGCCGCCGCCGCTCGGTATCCCTATTCCGATTGCCTTGCCGTCACAAGCTTCAATCGTAGACCGCAAGTTCGTCCAATCTTCATGCTCCTCGTGTGAACCAACGATGAACGGAACAAGCCTGAGCATCTCTATCAGACCGGCAGCCGATTCCGCGCCTTCGCGCAAAGCGAATAAACCAAGCTGCGCCGCGCCCGCCGATATTCCCATCAACACAGCGCCTTCCGCATACTTCCGGATGAGCAACTCTCCCAAGCCGGTGTCGTTGATCACCCTCCAACCTCGTTCGATGTCGCCTCCGGCAAGAAGTACGAGATCCGCGTCGACGACAAAGCGTCGATCGGCGTCGGAAAAAGCGCTGTGAATCATACGGCGCTCGCTGATTGTAATGCTCTCCATGGCGGCTTCGAAGATTGAATAGAAGCGGGGATCATCGCCGTTAGAAGCGCCTACGTACGCGGCTCGCGGCGATTTGGATGAGATCAGCGCTCGAACCGAGTCGAGAAAGAGGCGCGTTTCCTCTCGCCAGAACAATAGCTGGCTGTCTGAAAAGAGATAGATCGGTTGGCGAGCCTCGTTCATACCGCCGAACGTAACAAGAAAGTGTCCGCGATGGGTTTAGTGAGTCGGTATCCGCTGTTGTTGGCTCTGGTGGCCAAGCTGGTGCTTTATGCCGGTCCCTTCCAACGAAGAAACCATATACGGCGTCTCGTCCGGACTTCCGATGTATGACTTGACCGTGATAGAGGGACACCGCGATCTTCTCGAGTTGATCACGGATTCAGCGGCGGCCCCGGCCTGGGCTTCAGAGACAGCTCCTTCCAGTTTTATCGAGACGATACAGCGGCCGCTTTGATCCGTTGTTTCCGAGAGGATTTGAATCCCCGGTTTGGCCGCTGCCGAGGGCGGCGGCGCGCCGCCGCAAGCACAGAGCGCGAGCATCAAAAGCCCGGCCACGGCGGCGTTGCAACAAACATGTTTTGCTTTGATCACCGATCTATTGTGAGGTTGACGCCCGCTCGCGTCAACATGCCGGATAGCGTTCAATCCGTGTTTCATCGACCTTCAATTCAGGTTTAATTTAGGGCCGTGACGAATTCCAATAAAGCCGCGTTGAATAGATCGGGCTGTTCCAGGTTCGAGAGGTGACCCGCTCTATCTATTATTTTCAGAGTCGCCGCTGGTATGTTCTTTTGCATCGCCTCCATCTCTGAAGGCGGAGATAGAGCGTCTTCTGAACCGCGGATCAATAGCACGGGAATCCGCGCCTCGGACATCAACGAAGTCGAGTCCGGCCTTCCAGCCATCGCTCGTTGAGCGGCAGCGATTCCGCGCGAGGGATTGGATTCGGCAATGCGGGTCACGCGCTCGACCACATCGGGCCTTTCCTTCAACGAAGTCGGCCCCAACAATACGGGAACCATATCGCGGGCGATCGCCGCGGGGCCCTCCTGCGCGGCCTTTTGAGCGGACAGGAATCGTCTTGAACGGCCTTCGTCAGTATCGGAAACGGTTCGAGTGTCGGATAGAACCAGCGCCCGAACGGCGTCCGGATAGTTTCGATAAAACGCCATCGCTATATAACCGCCCATCGAAAGGCCTGCGATGACCGCGCGGTCTATAGATAGGTGCTTCATCAAGGCTCGGACGTCGGACGCCATATCCTCCAGCGAATAAGAGCTGTTGGGCGACTGCGATTCGCCGAATCCTCTAAGGTCCAAAGTTATGACGCGGCAGTGAGGCTTTAGCGCCTCAAGCTGCTCATCCCACATTCGCTGATTCATCGGGAAGGCGTGCAGGAAAATGAACGGCAGCCCGGTCCCCTCATCGCGATAAGCTATTTCGACGTCATTGACTGTTGTTTTCACGGTGGTTTTTCGAAAAACTTGCTCTTGTCGTCTTATTGCATCGACTTGATCATGCAAACATCAGCGGTCGTCGCTTTGGCTGAGATCAATCACTCAGATCGGGACCATACCACCGGCGGGAAACCCCTCGCCAGCTTGCCGCAGGCTACAAACAGCTTGCCGCGGGCTTGGATGCTCACATGCATTACTCAATTGCATATTCTCGTTTCCCAACTGCTTTAGTCTGTCCACTAAGCTACACTACACCCTCACATTGGCTCCTGCTCTGTGCTACGATACGGAATTCCATGCGAGCCCACATAGTCACATACGGCTGTCAGATGAATGAGTATGATACTCACGCGATTCGGTCGGAGCTGGCCGGAATCGGATACTCGTTTGTAGACAGCTACAAGGAAGCCGATCTGGTTCTCGTCAACACCTGCGCGGTGCGAGGCAAGCCCGTAGAAAAAGCCCAGACTTTGCTGGGCGAGCTTCGAAAAGAAAAGCGTCAGCGAGGAAACCTCACGATCGGGCTGATCGGCTGTCTTGCCCAGCTTCCCGAAGGGCAGCGCATGGGTAAGCGCTTCAACGTCGATATTATGCTCGGGCCCGGCGCTATTACTCAGATCGTTCCCGCCATTGAGCGAGGAAGGTTTCAATCCTTCGAATTCGATAACGAGCTGCGGTTCTATTCGCCGCCTCCGCCAACCGGTTCGGTCTCGGCCCATTTGACAATAATGCGCGGGTGCAATCATCGCTGTACTTATTGCATTGTTCCCACGACGCGAGGACCGGAAGTCTCCCGCCACGCCGAAGACATACTGAACGAGGCGCGCGCTCTGGCGGATGCCGGTGTAGTAGAAGTGACGCTCCTTGGCCAAAACGTGAATTCATATGGATTGGAACCCGGAACGGGCGTAAGGCGAGCGCGCCTGGAAGGCTATCCGTCGTTCGCGGAGCTATTACGGATGGTAGGCAGAGTCGGAATTCCTCGGGTCAGATTCGTGACATCGCATCCAATAAATTTCGACGATGACATTATTGAGGCAATAGCCGACACGCCCGCGGTTTGCCGCTATATTCACCTCCCGGTTCAATCAGGCTCCGATCGAGTTCTGAAGCGAATGGCCCGCGAGTATACGCGCGATTTCTATCTGAATCGAATCAAGAAAATCAGGGAATTCCTCCCCGATGCCGTCATCTCGACCGACATCATCGCGGGATTCCCCGGCGAGACCGACGAGGATTTTGAAGAGACGCTCTCGCTGTATCGCGAAGTTCAATATGACATGTCTTATATGTTCATCTATTCGGAGCGTGAGGGAACGCCCGCGGCGAACCACTTTGACGATATGCCTCGAGAAGTGAAAGCCCGGCGGCTTGCGCGGCTCGCCGATCTGGCGAAGGAGATCTCGCTCGAGAGAAATCAAGAATGGGTCAATCACAAGGTCGAAGTACTAGTTCAAGGTCCGTTCGATGAAGAAGGCATGTCGCTCGGCCATACGCGGGGCAACCACGTAGCCGTTATAGCCGGTAATCTCGATCCGGGTATACATCAGGCCGTTGTCGCTCACGCCACGCCTAATCGCCTCTATTGCATTGAAGCGCTCGAAGACGCGATGCTAGACTCGACCGTATGAGTTCAGCGGATCAACCTCGCGCCCGCGGGATTCTGTGGACGATTTCTCGCAGGATTGCGATGGTCATAATGCTCGCGTTCGCATTCGTGCTGAGCGCTACGCTCACCATTTATGTTCTCTTCAGAAGCGGCGATACGCGAGTTCCAAACATCGTAGGTAAACCCGAAGCCGAGGCCCAGAAGCTTGCCGAAAAGGCCGGTCTGAGAGTGAAAATCCAGCGCCGAGTCGATGCTTCAGTGCCTGGCGGCCAGGTCATCGAAACCAGACCCATACAAAATTCATCGGTCAAAAAAGATTCCAGCCTAACAATAGTCGTCAGCAGCGGACCTGTTCAGGCCGCCAGCAAGAATCTCCCGCCGTACGACAGAAGCCAGTTCCGGCGGGATTGGCCGAAATTGATACCCGTGAGTTATTGAGCTGAACCCGATCCAGGTTTCAAAATCCTCAACGATTATTATGGATGTACAAATAGCCCCCTCGATTCTTTCCGCGGATTTCACCCGGCTTGGTGAAGAGCTTCGCGCGGCGGAACGCGGCGGAGCTGGACTCATCCACATAGACGTGATGGACGGCCATTTCGTGCCGAACATCAGCATCGGTCCAATGATAGTAAAAGCGGCCAGGCGGGTGACCCAGCTTCCTCTGGATTGTCACCTGATGATCTCCGATCCGGATCGCTATATTGAGGAGTTCGCGCACGCGGGCGCTTCGATGATTTCCGTCCACGTAGAGGCGGTCACGCACTTGAATCGGACGCTGACCGCTATTCGGGGTCTGGGCTGCAAGCCGGGAGTGGTGTTGAACCCGGCCACTCCGCTCGTGATGGTTGAAGAGGCGCTCGGGTTTGTGGACTACGTGCTCATAATGTCAGTCAATCCCGGTTTTGGAGGCCAGTCCTTTATAGATGGCTCGCTTGACAAGGTCGGTCGACTGCGCGATATGATTGCTCGTTCCGGCTTCAATGTTCATATTGAAGTAGACGGGGGACTAGGCCTCGAAAACGTGGCAGCCGTAGTTCGACGCGGCGCCGAATGGATCGTCGCCGGGACGGCGGTGTTCGGAACCGGCGATCCGGAGAAGGCAACGCGGGAACTCAGGCTAAGGGCCCTGGAGCCTCTCACTGTGTGATCAATTTCCGTGCGATTTCTTGTCCGCCGCATAGACGAGGCGTGCTGTATTCGTCTCTGATAATGCGGTGCCGAGGTGTTTTTATGAGATCAGTTAAGTTGTTGTTTGTGGCCCTCTCGATCGCCCTGATCGCGTCGGCATGCGGTGGAGGACAAGCTAAGAA
>Ga0209687_1000032_pt1 | contig 63631 bp, 54 predicted proteins | sample GraSoiAngelo_136_FD_185893 | JGI IMG/M metagenome (GOLD analysis project Ga0209687, IMG submission 185893) | Grasslands soil microbial communities from the Angelo Coastal Reserve, California, USA - 14_0929_09_20cm (SPAdes) (version 2) | ecosystem: Environmental > Terrestrial > Soil > Grasslands ...
AGTCTCGTTACCCAGCCGTCGAGAGTCGGGTTCTTGCCTGGCCCGTACTGGTGACTCGCTCGGCTTGCCTTAGCCATGCATCGAGATCTTCGCGATAATAGAATATGCGGCCACGTTTGATGAATTTTGGTCCCGTGCCCGCGCATCGCATCATAGCCAGCGTCTTCTCGGAAAGGCCGACATATGCCGCGGCGTTGCGAGCGTCTAGTCTGCCGTCAGGATATGTCACGACCGTTATGACTGTGAGTTGAGGTCCTTCATTTTTCATCCAATGCTCCTTGTGCTGTAAGACCATACAAGAATACATTAGTAACACACACTTGAAAAGAGGTTGACATAGAACACACGGGTGATAAGATATGGCCAGAAGAAGATAGAATTTTTGACGGGAGGACAGCGGGATGACGAAAGGGACAAAGAAACCCGCAGCGCGAAAGATCGATACACCGCCCGACAGCGAGGAGCCAGGCGAAGAGCCGCACAGGGCGGGGCGAAAAGGCGGAGGTGCAAAGCTCGGCCGGAGTGAAACTGTTACAGTAAGGCTTGACCCAAGACTCCGGTATTTGGCGGAACTGGTGGCACGGAAACATCGTCGCACTCTGTCAAGCTTCGTCGAATGGGCACTCGAGCAGCAGATCAATAGCGCCGTCCTCAGCCAGGAATCTACGGACGCTGTGCGCCTCGTGGACGAAGCAGAATCGTTATGGGACCCGGATGAGGCCGATCGTTTCGCGCAGCTAGCGTTAATGCATCCGGATCTCCTGACACACCAGGAACAAGTCCTTTGGAAGCTTATCCGGCAAACACCGACGCTGTGGTTAGTTCGAACATCCGAGAAGTCGAATCCCAAGGGTTCCCAAGTACCGCTTGAGCATCGCGAATCACGTGATTTGCACTTCCGTCGCTTGAGGGAGCATTGGGATCTTTTCAGGCATGTTGCGTATGGCGAACTCCTTGATTCTGCATTGGACGAGGTTCGGCGTCTCCCGACTTTGAACGAGAATCTCGAACCTATACCTGAATACTTGACTGGAACCGCTAAGAGGTCAAAATGAGCAAGGCGTTTACGAAATTGACGCGTCCTCAAATGAGGAAGCTGAAACCGGGCGGGCTGATTGTCGAGAATGGAATCGAGTTCGAGCGACTAGCAAACGGCGATGGCGTGTTCACCGTGAACATAATGGTCGATGGTGAACGGGTCCACAGGGTAATCGGACGTGAATCGGATGGCACGACCCGAACTCAGGCGGAGAGCTTCATTGAAAGGACTCGGACGGCGGCACGGGACGGCCGGTTGAATCTTCCGCAGGGCCGCAAGATCGCGCTCGGGTTTCAGGAAGCAGCGGAGAAGTACCTCGAAAAATTGGCGGAAGAAGGTGGAAAGGACCTGGTTATGAAACGGCGCCGCCTAACCTTGCACCTCGTCCCCTTCTTTGGTGATTCGTCGATATCAAACATCAACAGCTTTGATATTGAACGCTATAAGAAATCGAGGCGTGAAGAAAAGGCGAAGGAGGGAACGGTCAATCGCGAGCTTGCAGCCCTCTCGCATCTTTTGAGCAAAGCGGTTGAGTGGAAATGGCTACAGCACCGGCCGACAAAGATCGTTCGCTATAAAGAAGGAAACGGTAGAATCATCTACCTCACAGTGCCTCAAATTGACCGCGTGCTTGAAGCTGCTAAGCAGGATCAAAATCCGCACGTTTACGCTTTCATCAGGATCGCATTAGCGACGGCCATGAGAACCATGGAAGTTCTGAGCACCAGGCGCGAGCACGTTGATGTTGAGAGGAGAACGATCTATATCCCGCATGCAAAAGCCGGAGCGCGTGAGCAGCCGATGACTGCTGAGCTTGCTGAGTTCCTCGATGAATATATGAAAGCGTTGCCTCCCGGAACAGAGTGGCTCTTTCCATCGGAAGGATCTCGAACCGGTCACACCGTCGATATTGCAAAGTCGTTCCGGCGCGTGGTCAAGAATGCTGGCCTGAATCCCTCTGAGGTCGTCCGTCATACGCTTCGACATACGGCCATCACTCATCTGGTGCAGGCTGGTGTCGACCTTCCGACAGTGAAGAGAATATCCGGCCACAAGACTCTGATTATGGTTGAGCGCTACGCACACCAGAACGGCCCGCACATCCAGGCGGCAATGGACAAGCTAAGCAAACGATACAAGAGCAGCGCCTAACGTAGCTTTGCGAGTGGCCTTCTTGAGGGTTTTCTCGCTGACTCCACCCTGTCACTACGCTTCGTGCGTTTCGCCCGGTTGGCCTCCCGCTGTAGCATCCTATCGATAGCGCCTCTAAGTAGACATTGAAGTCAAATATGCGTCATCAAACGCAAGGGACAACCAGACATCAAGGCTCGGTTCGGACTCGCAGTGAAGAAGCGGCGGGCTGAATTGCGTTTATCCCAAGAGGCTTTATCAGAACTCGCAGGATTACATCGTACCTATGTCGCCGACATTGAGAGAGGGATTAGAAATGTATCGCTCCAGAATGTCGAGAAGCTGGCAAAGGCGATGGAACTCTCGATTTCGGCATTGTTCTCCGATTATGGGGTTGATCGGCCGCCTGCGCGATGAATTATGGCCACGGACTGTTAACCAAAACCAGTGAAGCGCAGCGTCTGTCGTTCCTTGGAATTGGTGTGGCGATCACCGTCGAGGAATATCTGAGGCTCGTCTTATTTAGGCGTATTGAGGATTGCTATGGCGTCGTCTAGAGACTGTTACACATCAGCGAATTCTACCGGGGTATGGATAAGATTCCTGATGGTCCTGATGTTCCTGATGGCGGGGGCCTTGCTCCTAAAACGAAAAGACGATATTCTGTCGAACGCAAAGATTAGGGCGTCATCGCACAGCCTAGAATTCGCGTCCTTTCTCCAGGATGAGCAACCGTACAAAGACATTATCGAAACTGTCCACGCTGGACGCGGCGAAAGCGATATATTTTATCATTGTCGCACTCGCAATTCGGGAATCATTACCTCTTCTGTCTCCTGTGACAGAGATTGAAAATCACGAGGCGGCAAGGTACTGGACCCAGATAATCCTTGGACTGGGTTTTGTTTTGACGGCGCTGCGGTTCAGTCATGGAATCGCCATGTTGTACGGCTACGAGAAAGAGCGCGTCGAACAGTCGACTCTGCCGTCACCTAGACGAGTCCTTCTTTTTTCGCTCTTCCTGATAAGTCTTGGGATGCTCTTCTTCTTGATGGCGCACAATCTTGCTTCCCACAGGCGCACATTCAGCGGCCTCACAGTTCTGATGTTCCTTACCGACCTAGCATATATCTGCGCATCGGGAGTTATTCGAAGGCCTTGGCGTTTGATTGGTCGTAGCCATAACACCGTTCCCGGTTTTCCAAGCCGAGCGGCACTTCAATGGATCTGGAGCGACCTCGTTCTCATCACGATATGTGCCAGCTTTCTGTGGTTTGATGGTGATTGGACGGGTCTCGCACTTGGATCTGTTTTGGTCATCGCCTCCGTCCTTGACTACGGCTGGAATCGCAGATTCTACTTCGGCGGGAGTCACGATAAGAGAGACTATCAGCTCATTTTCATTGCTAGCCCATCGTTGACGGGAGGATGCGGCGATAGTAACGACATTGTAAAGAACTTGAGAGTACCGAGTTCTCACCTAACTTTCGGCGGTTAGTTGTGCCGTGAGTTGAGCGTGCTCGATAGCGAGCTTGACCCATTCATCGACAAGTTTTTTGAATTTCTTGAAGGTTTTGACCTGGCTGCGGGTTGCCTTAACGAGTTCGGGGCGGACGTAGTTGGTTCTACTCCTCATGCTGTGGGTATAGCTCAATTGCCAATAGGAGTAAGTCCTTCCGTTTCTCACCTGAACCTGCCTGGTGAGAGAACCGGGTCTCATGTCCCCTAGTTTCATCAGCTCACTTTTGATGATATGGATTCGACGCTCGATAGTGGTTATTCGTTTTGGTTTCATACCTAGCATATATATGCTAGGTATATGAACCTGTCAATATCGGCAATCACGCTCTGGCGCGGTGTATGGGGAATTCTTCGGGAACTACGGCCGGCGTTCAGCCGAGTACGAACGTTTCTCTGGTTCGCGACGGCAGTTGTTGGATTTTGTACCCGCGGGGATCTTGCGGGTGTGACCAGTTTTGTTCGAGGCTTGGGGTTGACAGAGGAGTGCTACGACCGGTTGCTTGACTTCTTTCATAGCAAGGGTCTTGACCTTGATTGTTTGACCCGTCTGTGGACCGCGCTGGTGATACGAGTGTTTCCCCTGGTCAAAATAAATGGACGGCCGGTGCTTGTAGCCGACGGCATCAAGGTTCCCAAGGAGGGGAAGAAGATGCCGGGAGTAAAACTGCTCCACCAGGAATCACAATCCAACTCAAAGCCCGAGTACATCATGGGGCACTCCTGCCAAGCGGTTTCTATACTGGCTGGCGTCGAGTCATACGTTGTCGCGATTCCTATTGTAGCCCGAATTCACGAGGGAATCGTGTGCTCCAATCGTTGGAAGAAGACGTTGCTGGACAAGCTCTTCGACCTTGTCGTATCTCTTTCGATCACGGTTCCGTTCTACTTGGTGGCCGATGCATATTACGCAAGCGGAAGCCTGGCTGGGAGTTTCCTTCAAACCGGTAATCACCTTGTGACCAGAGTCCGCAAGAACGCCGTTGCCTTCCACGAGGCGCCTCAACCAAAGAAAAGAAGGAGAGGACGCCCAAAGCTCTATGGGAAGAAAGTTGCCCTTCGAACTATCTTCGATGATCTGAGGCCCTTCACCACAACAAAAAGCCCGGTTTATGGAGAACTAGACACTGATATCTCATACCGTTCCCTGGATCTCATCTGGAGACCAGCCCAACGGGTGATGCGGTTCGTGTTCGTAGCGCATCCTCAAAGGGGAAACATCATTCTCATGACTTCCGATCTCTCGCTGAGCCCACTGGACATCATCAGACTCTACGGCTTGCGCTTCAAAATCGAAGTCGGATTCAAGGCAGATCGTCACGCGATCGGAACCTACTCTTATCACTTTTGGACCATCATCATGAAACCCACCCGTCGAGGTTCCGGCAACCAATACCTTCATCGACAAACCGCCGTCTATAGAAAGGCCATCCTTCGCAAGCTTGCCGCTTTCCATGCCTTCATTCAAACTGGCATCGTCGCTCACGGCGTTCTCCTCTTCTTAAGTCTCACGAAAACTGCCGCCGTCTGGAAATCTTTCGGCTCTTGGCTTAGAACAATTCGACCCAATGTCCTGCCCTCAGAGCAGGTCGTTATGCTCGCTCTCAAAAACTCTCTCCCCTATTTTCTCGCGGATAACGACGACAACTCCGCCCTACAGAAATTCATCGTCGACCGCATCGATCTCAGTCGTGCTGAGGGATTACGACTGGTCGCGTAAGCAGAAATTCGGTACTCTCAAGTAAAGAACCTGTCGGCAAATACACGGAGAACGCAGGAGTACTGCAAGACGATGATGACGGAGTCAAGACGTGTCCCTCTTGCATATAATGCCTTTGCAACCTACTTCATAGATTACGCCACGAGCGCCGGTAGAACAGTGGGCTACGAATGCGCAGTCGCATACATCAACGCCTGCGACGCAATGTATCTATATCTACCGTTTCGCGAGCAGGAGAGGCTCTTTCCCTGCCGTAAGAAGGAGGTCCCTGATATTGGCAATTTGGACAAATATTCAAAAGGAATGCCAGAGCTGTTTGAAGAAGCCAAGAAACTTGGATTAGACATTCGGTATCGTAAGCACATCGAATTCGGGAACATTCCTCCCCCCTCAGACTTGTGGCCTACTGGTTTTCCGGCATCTGCCGCTAAGTATCCGGACTTCGATTATGCTCAAATCCGAAAACGGGTTTACGTCTGCTCATATCTTCGAGGACTTGAGTTCGATCCGTTATCAGCGAATGAAAGGCGGTCCCGTCTGCGTGATAACATCAGATCTTCGCTTTGGTATTGCGCGCAGCTGGTTGGCGCCGCAACTGAAGGCGAAAAGAAGAAGCTCGCTCCGTTTGCGCCGCAGGCATTCTACCCGTACTTCTGGGAAATACTTGATATTACCACGCTCGAAAAGAACGCTAACTGGGAGCGATGGTTTGAACAAGCTATAGACCTCGTTAAGGCCTGCGACGCGGTATTCTTCTACGTACCAGGAGGTCTTCCTGACCGGAGTTCGATGTCGGAGGGAATGCTAGAAATCAGGAGTCTTGCCGAAAGTATAGGACTTGATATTGAGTACAGACCCTGCTCAGAACCGCCAGAAACCTGGCAGCCCCCATTGCCCGACTGGCTCTCTGGTGACGCCGAGACGGGGCGGGAGGCACGCCGCAGTACCAGGAGGATCTACTTTGCCGCTCCGCTCTTTACACAAGCGGAGTGGCAGTGGAACGAGAAACTAGCGCAGCTACTTCAGAAGCGGGGGTTTGATGTCGTGCTTCCTCAGATCACAGCGAAACCGATGCTAGACGGGTTGAAGCCCTTTGATCCCCAAAGCCTATTTACGTCCAATGTTGATGATTTGAAGTCGTCTGATGTCTTACTCGCTATTCTTGACCAAGCTGATCCCGACTCGGGGACGTGCTGGGAGCAGGGCTACGCGTTTAATGCCAAGATCCCCGTAATCGGGTTGAGAACCGACATTCGCGGAGCTGGCGACGACCCCAATGCTGCCGTCAATCTTATGCTTTCAAAAAGCTGCGCTGAAATGATTGTTGTCCCCTCCAGCCAGCGAGAGGAACTAGACTGGGTAGCAAGCGAGATCGAAAGAGCCGTGAAGAAGTGGGTCCCTGACGAACCTGCAGAATTCTGAAGCTAAATAAACTCTGCCGGAGTTCGCGGGGAAAAGACTTATTCTTACGGTTGCTCCGCACGACTTGCGTCACCAGCCAACTCGTCAATCGTCGGCCTATCAGCATCGAGCGGAAGACGCAACAGGATCGAAGCCAGCCGTCATCGAGCGAGAGGATACGGTTGTGCTGATGGCGACTCGAAAGATGTAAGTGAGAAGACATGTCAGTTTCGCTGACACAATTACCCAGGAATTACCCAGAAGCCCCCGAGACGAGCTAAAACGACCGATTAATAAAACCCACAACTCTCTGATTCTAAAAGTGCCGAGGGCGGGACTCGAACCCGCACGGCCTTTTGGGCCAGAGGATTTTAAGTCCTCTGCGTCTGCCATTCCGCCACCCCGGCTTTAGGATTTCAACCGCTTACGGCAAAGACCCCGAAGCAAGCTCACAGGATTCCAGCCGTTAAGCCCAGTCGGAAATTCAATCTAGCATACTTGCCGAATTCATACGTCGCAACCAGATCATACAAGACACCCATATAACACGAGATCACGCGTCATACAGACCGCCTCTCTCGTGGGGGAGTCATCGATAAACCATGGTTCGTACATAGTAATTATGGTCGGGAGTTGCTAGGATTGCCGCTATTTAATTTGAAAGGAGCCATGAGATGAAACGAGGAACCAGTCCAAAAGCAGCGCGTGTAGCAGCAAAAGTGTTGGATAATCCATCATCCGGAAAGAATGCAAAGAGGGCTGCCGGAAGCGCTTTGACTCAGAGCAAGGCCCCTCGTGAAACAACTTCCGCATCCGTAGGCAAGGCCGCCTCAAAGGTCTTGCGCGACGGCCGTAGTAGCAAAGCATCAAAAACGGCGGCGGCGAGTGCTTTGGCACAGGTAAAGCGAAAACGATAGTCCTGTCTTGCCGCGTTTTTTAACAGATAGTCTAAGCATCACCTCTTCTGATTCGCCGCGTCGAACTTGGTCCATTTGTGTCTCTCGCGAGCTGCTCAACGTTACCTGGAGATTAATGGCCTCGTTCTGGACCGTAATCCTGGCGGTATTCGGATATAATGCCGCACCTGTAGAAGCTGCCGGCACGGCGCCTCGAGATCCTGTAGCGCAAGTGCGTGCCCGGCTTATACCAAAATTGTGCTGGAGACAGAGATGACTAAGAAAGTGATCCTGTTAGCAGTCTTAATCTTCGGTCTATACGCCGGAGTAAGCGCGCAAACCGCGCTGCATCCGGTCGAAGGCGATTTCATCATTCACGACTTCAAATTCAAGAGCGGCGAGACGCTGCCTGAGCTGAAGCTTCATTATCGAACTCTTGGAACTCCGACTAAGGATGAGAATGGCATCGTGCGCAACGCCGTGTTGATTCTTCACGGAACGGGCGGCGCCGGCCGGTCATTTTTGTCGGAGCGATTTGCCGGAATTCTGTTCGGGAAGGGTGAGCTGCTTGACGCAAGCAAGTATTTCATCGTGCTGCCGGATGGTATCGGCCACGGCGAATCAAGCAAGCCGAGCGGAGGACTTCACGCTCGATTCCCGCATTACAACTACGACGATATGGTTGCGGCTCAACACCGTTTGCTTGCAGAAAAGCTGGGCATCAATCATCTCAGGCTCGTAATGGGCACGTCCATGGGCGGCATGCAGACATGGGTTTGGGGCGAGATGTATCCGGATTTCATGGATGCGCTCATGCCGTTGGCAAGCCTGCCCGTTCAGATTGCCGGCCGGAATCGCATGCTGAGAAGAATGATCGTCGATTCCATCAAGACCGATCCGAGCTGGAAGAATGGTGAATACACGGAGCAGCCTCGCGGGCTCGTTCCGGCGATATACGCACTGATGCTGATGACCGGGAGTCCGCTTCAGATGCAGAAGCAGGCGCCTACGCGCGATGCCGCCGACAAGCTCTTCGACAGCCAGGTGAAGTCGAGGTTAGCGGGAGTGGATGCGAACGACATGCTTTACCAGTTCGATGCGTCTCGCGATTACGATCCGTCGCCACGGTTAGAGTCGATCAAGGCCGCGCTGATTGCGATCAATTCAGCGGACGACTTTGTCAATCCGCCGGAACTCGGGGTAATGGAGCGCGAGATCAAACGGGTGAAGCGCGGGAGTTTCGTGTTGATTCCGATAAGCGATCAGACCAGGGGACATGGCACGCACTCGTTGCCGGCGCTCTGGAAGCAACATCTGGCGCAGTTGCTGGAAGAATCAAAACCCTAAAGCGAAAATCTTGGCCGACAATACGGAACAGCTTCGCGTCTACACATAGCATCGCGCGATCAAGAAGGACAATTTATGCAGACGAGATCGATTTTGGCTCTGACCGTGATCCTTATTTCAGTACTGGCTTCAGCGTTAGCCGGACGCGAAAATTCTAGGGGTAAGGTTCAGGCTGATCAGGATGAACGCGCTCCTGCTGCATTCCATCACGTGCATCTCAACTCGGTTGATCCATCAAAGGCAATCAATTTCTACACGAGTACGTTCGACGTGACGAAGAAGACTCGCGTCGCCGGCTTCGAAGCGGTTCAAAGCGAGCGAATGTATCTCTTATTCAACAAGAGCGCAAAAGCGCCAGCGACAACTCCCGATAGCGCAATCTGGCATTTCGGATGGGGCAGTCCGGATATGGAGGCTGATTTTAAGAAGCATCTTGATGCGGGCGTCGCGTTTCAAACGCCGATTACACGACTCGGTTCTGGAACCCTATTCGCCTATATGAAAGCTCCTGATGGAGCGCTGGTTGAAATAAACACATCCCAGACACGGGCATTTATTCACGTACATCTCTACAGCGATGCACCGCTCTGTGCCGCCGAATGGTACAAGAAGCACCTCGGGGCAGTCGGCAGAAACAATGCGCCAACGCCCGAGCCCTGTGAGGTTCCGTTTGCCGCGCCGAGCGAGCCCCTGGGCGTAATTCGGTCTCCGGCAGCTACGGTGCGAATTGGAGACGTCAATCTGATTATCTATCCGCGCCAACGTCCCGCCCCTCTGGTAAATACACGCGGGCATGTGGTCGACCATATCGCGCTGGGTTATGCGAATGTTGCCCCGGTGCTTGAGCGATTACGAAAGTCAGGCGTAAAGGTGTTGGAGGAGATTCACCGCTTTGGGAATGGCAGCGGCCGCGCCGCGATGATCGAGGGACCGGATTCTATCGCGATTGAGCTTGTTGAAGAGGGCCGCTAACAGGCGGAGAGTTTATTGTCCGGGCTTAGCATCGACTTTTCTGAACCATGGGTTTCCGAGACTAGTATAGGGTCCGCCGTCGACCGAAATCTCGGTCAGCAGGCGATAATGAGCGGGCGAAAGCATCTGGGTTTTGCCCTTCAATTTAACAGTATGTCCGCCCTTCTTTATTGGCGCGCTTTCCCAGAAAATAGTGTAGTAGCCTCCGAGGTCTCCGCCGATTGTGCCGCTCTTGAAGGTAGATAATCCAAAACTGAAAAGCTCGTAACGGCTGACAAGCTTCTCCTTATCGTCGTAGCTTGTGATTGCCCGGCCTTGAAACTGTCCGTCGGGACCTTCGCCTTTGATTTCACTCTCATACATCTGGCCGCTGAGGACTTTTCGGTAGGTTTCCGTGCCTTTCATCTTTCCGGCAGGACCGAGCGGAGACTCCGGCACGTTCCAATCAAACTCCCAGGAGCCAACGAAGTAGTCGAGATTAGGCGGGGGCATCGGATCGGTCGGCTGCGTCGGCCTCGAAGGCTGTTGCTGAAACACAAATACCGCCAGGCAGATGATCCGAACCAGGTTAGTCATTTGTCACTTGTCATTGTTACTTGTCGCTTGTCACTCGTTATTTAGTCACCGGTCTATTTGTTGCTCGCAGTCGAAGGGGTCGTAGTCTTTGTTAAATCCATGCTGTCGACCGTGTATTCGAACCACGGTATAAACATTTCATCCCAGCTCTGCTCGCTCCAAAAGACTTCCTTTTGAGGCGCCGGGTTGTAGCGGTTCTTAAGCGAGTTATCGTAGTGGGCGACGGCGATCATCTTACTCCCGGCTGGAATCTTGAGCGGCCGTTCAAGCTCGTAATGAAGCTGCCAGTTGAAATCGAACTTCGGGACGGTGAGCAGAGTCTGCCGGCGGCCGTCGGGCCACTGAAGAATATATTTGATGTCCTTGCCGCGAAGGTGCATATGAGGCGCGAAGGCGTACAAGGTTATTGCTTCTTTGATCGGAAGCTCGCCGCTGATCTCCCAGTTTTCAGCATACGGCGGAATGTTCGGAAGCTTTCCGCGGGTCCTTACCTCGCGACCGTTGACGGTCTTTGTCTCGCCGAGTTCCTTTCCGCCAATAAAAATAACGTCGGTCACTCCTTTCGTCAGCACCTCGTAAGCGACCGGTTTCTTTGCGAACCAGAGCCCAAGCATCGAGCGATCTTTTTCGGGTCGGCCGGTTGGCTGATAGTGCATATTAAATTGGAAATACATCCCGGGTAATATGCGCTTCGCCGTTCCTTCGTGATGTTTTTCGAAACCTTTACCGGGCGCCTGGCCGACCAACTTGAACGCTCCGGCGCGAGTGAACGAGTCCTGGCTGAGGAACACTTCTTCGCGCAATCCGCCCGTCTGCCTTGGATCGGATGTGATGGCTTTGCCCGAGTCGACCTTTACCGCTCGGCCGTTCACTATTTGGCTTCCTTCCGGCAGTCGCGTGACGTTCGCGATTGAATGATGAACAACGGAGGGGTTACCCGGCCTCAGCTCTACCGCCTCAACCCATCGTTCCTCTTTGAAGGGAACCGGCACGAAGAAGTTCTGCATCGGAAGCTCGCCTTCGGCTGGAATGTCGAATTCGACGGGCATCGGAATGATCAAATCCGGCTCACCCCAGCTCCAACCCTTCGCGAAAGCGGGCAGAGGCGGAGTATCTTTGTCGTCGCCCTTGGGCGAGCCCGCATCGACCCACGAGAGGATCGTCTCGATCTCTTTGGATGAAAGGCGGCGATCGTTTCGAAATTGAAGAGACGCATCGGGATCTGCATACCACGGCGGCATGGATCGCTGAGCAACCTGTTCCCGAATGGCCTTGCTCCAGGGGCGAACTTCCTGGTAGGAGGTAAGCGCCATCGGCGCCGGTTCACCCGGCCTGTGGCAGGTCGCACACTTATTGAAGATTATCGGAGCGACGTCTCGCGCAAAGTTAGGAACGTTTTTCTGGCCCGCCTCACCGTTGATTGATGCATTGGCTATTGCTAAAGCGGCGACGACGATTATTCCAACCAGGGTAAGCAGCAATCTTCTCATCGCTCCTCCAATTCATCATTACTTTGAAGCGCTCTCGCGACTAATCCGGAGATCTTGCTTGTCTATTACATAGTCCAGGTAGCCGATCATCATTTCATCCCAGGTCTGAGGCCCCCACGTTACGAGCCTGGTCGGATCCGGATTGTACTTGTTCTTTTCGGAGTTATCGTAGTGAGCCACGCATTCGAGCCGGCTTCCTTTGGGCGCTGCGACCGGCTCTTTCAGCACATAGGTCATCTGCCAGTTGAAATCCCAGCGCGGCACGAACAGCAGCATCTTCGAGGTTCCGTCCGGATAGACGAGCTTGTACTGAAAATCTTTTCCGCGAAAGTGCATATGCGGGTGAAGGCTATCGATGTGGCTATCTTCCTGAAATATGAATGTGCTGGCAGATTCGTAGTTGGGGTCTCCGGGCGGAATGGAGAGATTGTGCGCGACAGCGCCCGCGGTGATTACGCGTTTTTCTACCGGGGTTCTGGAGAAGATCAAGCCGAGGCTGGTTCGATCCTTGCCCGCCTGGCCGTTTGGAGTGTAGTGAACCTGGAAGATCAGGACCGATCCAGCCTTAATCAGCTTCGCCTGCCCCGGCTTCAATTCGAGAGGGGCCTCGCCCGGCGCCCATCCTACGAGCCTTCCGTCCGAATCACCCGGTCTTTCGTTCGAGTTTGATCGTGAAGAAGACCGGAGACTATCGGGATTCAATTCTCCAGCGGGCGGCACTGGCCCCTGGTCGGGATATCTCACGTCTACTATCACATGATGGACGAGGGTTCTATTGCCCTGACGTATCTCGGCAAACTGGACGTAACGATCTTCTTTGAAATCTGTGGGTACGACGAAGTACTTATAAGGAATCACGCCTTCGGCAGGCACGTCGTATTCCTGCGTCATGGAGAGGACCACGTCCGGCTTTCCAATATTCCAGCCGTCGGTGAATTTCGGCGCCGGAGGAAGATCTTTGAAGTCGCCTTCCTTTGCTCCGCCTTCGACCCATGCCGCGATCGTCTGAATGTCTTTCTGAGGAAGCCGGCAATCGTTCGAAAAGGAGCCGTAGCTCGGATCCGCAAACCAGGGAGGCATTCGCCGCTCGACCACCATTTCGCGAATCGACTTGGCCCACGGCCGCACGTCTTTGTAGGTGAGCAGGGACATCGGCGCGATTTCGCCCGGCCTATGACAGACTATGCAATTCTTCTGGATGATTGGCGCGACGTCTTTCGCGTAGGTGATCCCGGAAACTTTATCCGAGCTATGGGTCGTCCATAGCCCGCAGACGAGCATTGCGGTGCAGGCAAGGCCCAAGCCGATAATACGTCTCATAACGCCTCCTCCAAACCGGTTCTAGTCAATTTATCACTCAGCCAGCGCCGCTGAATGTCCACTAAGAAGATGATGCCACTGATAGCTTGACAGCTCAGCTTCGATTGCTCCTTTTTGTGCACAAATGCCCGACTGGCGGAGCAGTTTCGAAAGCAATGAATTCAAGTTTTTTATATCACTTTGTGATGCTCGCGACAAACAAAATGCCGGATCCGAATGGCCGTCACCGGCAAGACAACGGACTAAAGACTTCTTAGACGGAGATCTCCGACACATGCTGGAGAATCATACGCACGGCGATGCCCAAAGAAATTTTCCTAAGCTAATATTTCTGTGACTACTATTTCAAAGAGCGGGTTGTGGCTCCGTCCTTTCATCTGGGTCACCCGCGTAATCCGTGATTGACCGTCTAGCACTCAGAATGACTCGCTCGTATTCCAAGCGGATTGCGCCAAAGTTCAGCAACAACCCTCGTTCGATGCGCGACGCCTTTAGATAATTTATAACCTGAGCCTTCTCTTTGCCGGTGAGTTTATCGAGCGCCTTCAATTCCACGATGACGGAGTCATAACAAATGAAGTCGGGCTTATACTTCGTGGAGAGCGGTTCACCCTTATACGTGATTGGCAGCTCCACGTCTCGCCGAAAATCAATAGCGCGCAACGAGAACTCTTTCGCCAATGCCGCGTGATAAACAGGCTCGAGAAATCCGCAACCGAGTATACGGTGCACTTCCACAGCCGCCCCGATTATCGCATAGGTTTGAGAGTCACGGTTATCATCCACAGATGACGCAGATTTCGCAGAAGGCTGAAACTGACTGATTCTCAACGCCGTTCCTCCTCTATCTCTGTCTTTTCCTTCTCTTCTGTCTGCGTCATCTGCGTGATCTGCGGATTACATAGAGCTCAGAGTCACGGTTATCATCCACAGATGACGCAGATTTCGCAGAAGGCTGAAACTCACTCGTTCTCAACGACCTTCTCCCTCAACGCCGGTTTCTCCCTCAACACCGTTTCTCTCTCAACACCGTTCCTCCTCGGTCCCTGTCTTTCCCTCTTTTTCTCTCTGCGTCATCTGCGTGATCTGCGGATCACATCACGGCAGCTTGAACGCGATAAGCTGAGGCGTTTCGCCGCCTACAGTCAAAGCTATGTATTGCTTTCCGTTCAGCAGAAATGTCATCGGGTTCCCAATCGAACCGGCAGGCAGTGGGACAGTTCCGACTATCTTGCCTGTGGCTTTGTCCCAGGCGACCAGTTTAGCGCCCTCATCGTCGCCTTCGCTGACGGCTCCATCCACAGCCGAGATCAACAGCGTCCGCGTCAGAAGCGGGCCTTTCGCGCCCGCGCCGCCCAACGGCGGCAGCTTGAGCCCCTTCAGCAAGGGATGATTTCGTATTCGAGAAGAGCCGATTCCAATAGGCGACATCCAAACGTGCACGCCTTTATTGAGATCGATCGCCGTCATTCGTGAATAAGGAGGCTTGAAGATCGGCAGGCCCTGAGGACCTCGCGGAATCTCTCCACCCGTCTTGTGCGTGAACCTGACGGTTCCGCCTTTCTCAACATCCGGAGTGTAGAAATGAATGACCGAAAAACCATTTCTGGAAGGCACGTACAGGATTCCCGTTTCCGGATCGATCGCGGCCCCCTGCCAGTTGGCTCCGCCTCCCTCACCGGGGCGCTCAATCGTGCCTTGGGTTCCTCCTTCCACATCAAGCGACGGGGGCGTGAAAAGCGGTCCGATTCGGAACTTGTGTATCGTATTCACTGCTTCGGCGCGCAGCTCAGGCGTGAAGTCAATCAAGTCATCGACGGCGACACCCTGGTACTCGAACGGCGCGGGCTTTGTCGGAAACGGCTGAGTCGCGGCAGCGCGTTCGCCGGGTACATCCGAAGCCGGCACGGGTCGCTCCTCAATCGGCCACACGGGCTTTCCCGTGATCCGATCAAAGACATAGCAGAACCCTTGTTTGGTCACCTGAGCAACTGCCTTGATCCGCTTGCCGTCGACGGTGATATCGATCAGGTTCGGCTGCGCGGGGTTGTCATAGTCCCAAAGCCCGTGGTGAACCGTCTGGAAATGCCATACCCGTTTGCCGGTTTCCACGTCGACGCAAATCAGGCTCTCGGCAAAGAGGTTGTCTCCCAACCTGTGCCCGCCATAGAAATCATTTGTCGGCGTGCCGGTCGGAAGATAGACATAGCCCAGTTCATCGTCCGCGCTCATCGAAGTCCACACATTCGCCGCGCCTGAGTACCTCCACGAATCGTCGAGCCATGTTTCAATGCCCGCTTCACCCTCACGCGGAACAGTATGAAAGGTCCATTTGAGCTTGCCGGTTTTCACGTCCCACGCAAGCACGTCGCCCGGAGGCGACTCTTTCGTGATGCGCCGGTCCGCTATCGAGCATCCAGTGATCACGACATTGCGGCAGACGAGGGGTGGAGACGTTACCGAATACATCAGCGCATTGAGGTAATCGCGATCTGCCCTCGAAGCTCGAGGCAGATCCTTCATCAGATCGACTCGGCCATCCTGACCGAATTCACGGCAGGGTCTGCCGGTCTTGGCGTCCAAAGCGAGAAGATATCCGTCGCCGGTTCCGAAAAGAATCCGGGCGTTGTTGCCGTCGCTCCAGTAAGCGACTCCCCGATGGTTCCACTGAAAGCTCATAGTGGGAGTGCCGGTTTCGTAGCTCTTCGGGTTGTAGACCCAGAGAGTCTCGCCGGTCGCGGCGTCGATGGCTACCGCCTGCGATAGAGGGGTTGCGAGGTAGAGCACTCCGCCGACCATCAGCGGAGTCGCCTTCAGATTGTCGGACCACGGAGCGGTCTTGTCTCGCCATCGACTCGGATTGTCTTTTTGAAGATCGTCAAAAACGTCGGATGATTTTGACCACCACTCGCCTCCGGCGACGGTCTTGCTGACATATGCATCCACGGATTTCCATCGCCAGGCGATCTTGAGCTGACCGAAGTTGTCCTTGTTGATTTGATCAAGAGGCGAGTATTTTGCGCCGGTGTTATCGCCGCCGTAGCTGCGCCACTCACCTACAGGGATGCCGCTCTTTTGAGCGTGGGCGGCAACCATTGGCGAGATGAGAAGCGCTAGCAGACAGCAGATGCTCAAGAGAAGAGATATACGTGAGCTTACCGGATGGGCACGGCCGTCAGTCATCACCGGAGTACCTCTTTATGTCATGAGTTTAATAGATCAACGCAGCGTGATTGGTCAGGCGCCTCATTTCAATAATTCCCGTAATCCCCACGAGTTTATCTCTCCGATTTTGGTCCTATGCTGCGAATATAATTCACCAACTGCCAAATCTGCTTATCCGTCAGCCTATCTTTATAAGCTTCCATGTCGCTGCTTGTTCCGTCGCGGATGACAACGAAGATTTCCCCGTCGCTCGATCCTTGATCCCAGGTTTCGTCGGTGAGATTCGCCGGAGTGCCGCCTGCCAGGGCCATCGATCCGTCACCTTTACCGGCCGGACCGTGACAGGACGCGCAATAGCGGACATAGCTCTTGCGCCCTTCCGCGATTGAGGCTTCGTCGCTCGGTATCGGATTTTTTAATTTCTGCGCTTCGGGATGGCGATGCGGACCAGGAGGATGTTTCTCCTGCTCGAAAGCCCGTGCGCTGAATGACAAAGACAAAACAACCGCGCTTAGAGTAATCCAGATTGGGCGCATCAACCTACTCCTTGATCATGCTCTTACGGGTATCCTTCTCGCTAGGTGCGGCGCGAAGGCCTCGTGAATCTAGATGATTTTCACGGGCAGCCATCATTCCTGCGGCATATCAAACTGTTCTGATAAATATTCCGAATAGCAATCGTTGAGATGCACGAAAAGCTCGTGCGTTAGATTGACGAGCCGGTTGACGCCGTACGTGTACTGATTGTTCTTGACCTTGAGCGAAACCGAGAGATTCCCGCCTCTGGTTGCGCAAGTAACTTCGGCTCTGGCGCGTTCGATCCGACGATGCTTCGGAACCTGCCTATCGTGAAGCCCTTCGACGAATTTCCTTAGCTCGCTGTGCATTGGCGAGCCCGCGAGAATATTGGGTAGCAAATTTCGAAACATCAAAGTCTGATTGTCTATGTCAGCTACGAACTCGAGCTGCCGAGGAGTCTGCCACAGGAACGTGAACGCGAGCTTGCCGTTTCTCGACCTGGTCTCGCTGAATCCGCGAAACACACCGCGATCCGCATATTTCTGAAGCGCAGCCCTGATCCTCTCATCGCTGGTCATCTTCGACTGGTCATCTTTAATGACGAAGGATAAGAAACTAATCAGTGATAATAGGACATACAGCCGGGTTCGACTTTGCCAAGGCTACCCGGAGGAAATTGATCCCTGATCCAGAATTCTTTCTTCGCCTGACAATTTATTACCGAAGGACGGCGCTCTCTTACGGCGACGTCGTAGCAACGCTCGAGCGCCGAACGAAATTCATCGGGCTTAGTCACGTACTCGCCGTGAGCGCCCAGAGCCTCGCCCACCTTGTCGTATCGGACGTTCTCTTGAAACAGATGTATGCTGAGGGTCGCAGCGCTGTTGCGGTTGCCGGACCATGTACCCCACGCATTGTTGTTGTAGACGATCACAATGACCGGCAGACGGTACTTCGACAGCGTCTCCATCTCCATTGCGGTGTAGCCAAACCCGGCGTCTCCCGTTATGCAGACAATCGGATGCCCTTTGTATGGAGCTTGAACGCTTACGCCGTTCTGAACCGCCGCCGCGACTCCAACCGAATAACCAACATCAGGTCCGATCGCGCCGTATTGATATGCTCCGTTCATGATCTGGCCGGGACGATACCCACGCAGCCAACGGCGCGTGTACCGTGCGATACCGTAGCCGCCCGAAGCCACCGTGGTCTCTTCTTTTGGAATCTTGCCTCGATACAAGAAGTCGGCCAGTTCCTTCGCTATCACGGCAGGATGGATCGCATCCGTGTAGCTCAAGCCGAGCTTATAAAACGAGTCCAGCTCGTCTTCGAATTTTTTGCGGGCGGCCGCTATCTCAGCGATCCACGAATCGCGCTTCATCGGAGGCATCTCGTTGAAGAGAGCTTCGAGAGCCGCCTTCTCACAACTCACGATGCCGATGTCGATGGGCAGGTTCCGGCCGATGTCTTCCGGAGCCGGGTCGATGCGGATGTACTTGGCGTCAGGGCCGAAGGCGAATTCGCCGATGATCGGCATGCAATACTGCCCGACAAGCAACACAACGTCGGCGCTGGCTAATGCTCCGGGAGCCGCATTCGCGGAGAGCGGGCTCGCATCCGAGAATTGGCCTTTCATGGCGCCGGATTCGACGATCGGGATCTGTGATTTTTCAGCAAGCGCCTTCAGCGCCTCCCACGCCCGGCTGTAGAACACACCGTTGCTTGACACGATCATCGGTCGCTGAGCTTTCTTTAGTAGCTCCGCCGCTGCCTTGATATCCTTCGGATCAGGATGAGGCCGCGAGTCTGTTCGGTACCTCGCCTTGTCGTAGTAGTAGTTAAGATCGCCCGGGGTCTTAAACTGCGCCCGATATACTTCGCTCGGAAAGTCGATATGAACCGGTCTCGGCACGCCCGATCTCAATTGTCGAAACGCATACGTCGCATATTCGTGGACTCGGGCCGGAGTAATTAGACGCTTGCCGTACTTCTTCAATCCCTCGGTTGCGGGCTGCTGATACTGAAGCTGTATGCCGGCTTCAGTATCTTCCTGATAGAGCGACATATTGCTGGCCAACACGAGTAACGGAGTGCGTGCCGCATTGGCTCCCGCGATTGCGCAGATCATGTCGCTGAAGCCGGGCCCCTCGGTTCCGGAGGTCGCCGCTACGTCGCCTGTTATGCGGATGAACGCGTCGGCGGCGTGGCACATCGCGCCTTCGTGGCGCCCTGAATATGTGGGGATGCCTTCGATCGCTATAGCGTTCTGGACATTATAATTTCCGGGGCAGCAAAACAGCGCCGCAAGCCCTTCCTCTTTGCAGACTCGAGCGAATACCTCGGCGCCCGTCATTGGAAATTCGGCTTTCTTGGCCGAGACTTTATCCGCGGCCGCAAACTCATCAGGGATCTTGATGGCGCGCGCGGCTTCCGAGCTTTCAGAGGCTTTGGAAGCTCCGGCGCCGCCCAGCACTCCCACCGCGGCGGCGCCCGCTCCAATGGCCGCTTTGGAGATGAAGTTTCTTCGCGATACATCCGGAGGCTCTTCGGCTACGTTCTTCGCGTGATTCTTGGCTCTATTCATAAGCGCACGTTCCTCCGCGGGATAGTCTATGAAATCGACCTACCGTACGGTCACCCGGCTCGAGATCCAGGCCGGCCACTTATTTGAATTGCGTGCTGAGGATCAGTTTCTATATGACGCGGTGGGTCGCGTCAAGCCGCAAGCCCTCACACTCCCGCGCGTGACTCATTAGTTTTAGTCAACGTCATTTCAAAGAACTTATTCCAGACTAATAATTCTCATGAGTATTCTCCTCGATGTTAAAAGAAACTGGTTTGACATGGACGGGATCGGGGCGTCCCTCACCAGCCCATTAGCTTCGTTATGCTCAGGACAGCTCCGGGATCGTCAGGGAAAATGACCGGCAGTTCCTTTGTCCTGATAGTGCGTTCGCCGGTGCGCCTCGCCATGATCTTGACCGGACAGCCGCAAGCGCTATACACGAAAGTTACTTCGCGATCCGAACCATCGGGCCAATAGTCGCGCACAGTCGTTCCAAGATCCTTGACCTTTGCGTCCATTATTGAAGCGCTTCCGCCCGATCCGTCCAACAACCGCGAGTTTCCGGAGGCGTCGGATAGACTGATTAATAAATTCTTTGCCTGAGATGCCGGAGCATGTGTTGCAGGCACGATCCGGCTATTCCAGAGGATTTCGCCGGTGCGTTTAAATGTAAGGCTTGCTATGCCGGGTTTCTCGCTGCTGACATGCATCGATATGTGGAGCTTGCCATCGGGTGTCGGTTCGCCGTATGCGTCGAGAATCGCGAAGGTGCGTCCCGTGCCGTCATCAGGTTTGTACCCGCGCTCGATCTCCCGAAGCGCATCCGCAATAGTCGGAGCGCGCGAACCAAAATCCAGATCCACGGTGACCATCACGGCTTGAGCTGCTTCCATTCTTTCCAACTGCGATGAGGCTCCCGGTGTGCCGGTGTTTGGCTTGGGTTCGCTTGCTGCTTTGCGGTCTGGCCCGGCGGACCCCGTGGGCGAGTTTATGGTTGACCGCGGAGAGCGGCCGGCCTGATCTCCCCGATATTTGATAGTGAGTATAAGAGCAATGCCGATGAGAATGATTACGAGCGCCGCTATTGACGGCAGCGTTAGAACCGATCTTTGTCTTGTGCCTCCCCGAGACTCACCAATTCGGGAGACGTCTTTTCTCTTTGACATATGATCGAGATAGTACGGGCGCGGGTTTGCCGATCCGAGAATTTTACAATAACTCACTCAAAATTCCTATGGCGCTTGGCCTGCCTTTTTCGATCTCGGGGCTCCTGGAGCAGTACGCGTCGGCTGAAGCCGAAGGCGCGTGATTTCTAAAGAGGCGTCATGAAAAATTTTCTTAGGTTCGAAATGTCTCTTTTTTTACCTGTCCCCCTCCGCTGGAGGGACGAGTTAGGGGATTTTTCTGTGTCAAGGCTGACCGACTAGCATTTTGTCTTAGGCCTGTTTGTTCAAATCGTTGATGCATGTTTTTGTGCCGGATACGGCTGGCGGATAGTTGTCTGCCGTCAGCTCATCCCAACACGCCGCGACTTCAGTCAAACTGATCGCTTGAGTTTGGCTTGGATGTTGGTGTGGAAAGGCAGCATCGATTAAGGCTCGATTTGGTAGGGGTCACGCGTAAATCGAGCGCAGGCGCAGTAATCTCGGCTCGAACGGATACTGGAACTCGACACCCGAATGACGGGGAAGCGGGTTCACAGGGAGGCAAGATCGAAGTGAAAGCGATGCTACACACCGAATCGAAGGGTGCTGTTAGCGCAAGAACCCAACGAAATAAACTACAAAAAAGGTTTACAAACCTCTGAAGGAGAAGCTGATGTCGAAACCCTCAAAGAGAAGACTGAAGGAAATTGAGAATGCTGCGAAGAACCGCCGAGAAATAGTGGAGGCCAATCTCAGCAGGCGCGACATGATGAAGATGGGTCTGCTTACAAGCGCTGGAATGTTGATTCCGAAGAGGGGACTGAGCGCACGCTGGAGTGATCCGAGCGGTATCATTCCCTTCGACAATCCGGTGAGTCCGCCGACCCGTGCTTTTGTGGAGCCGCTCCCGATAATGCCCGTGAAGCAGCCGGTAGCGTCCCTGACCCCCTCTCCCACTATTAACCCGAACACGGCCGCGGGCGAAGCGCGCACTCGAGCCCACCAGGCGTTCACGATGCTCCCTCCGCAAAAGTTTTATGAGGTTCATCAAAGGCCGGCGCAATTCAGCATGTCTCCGGACTTGCCGTTTCAAACCATTTGGGGCTTTGACGGCCAGTTTCCGGGGCCGACCTATGTCGCCCACTATGGCGAGCCGATTCTGATCAGAAATTTCAACGGCCTGACGACCAACAACGGCGGGTTCGGAAAGCCTTCCGTGTCGAGTCACCTGCACAATGCGCATACTCCGTCGGAGAGCGATGGTTTTCCATGCGACTTCTTTGAGATCGGCCAGTTCTATGACCACCACTATCCAAACAGGCAGGCCGGATTCAATTCGACCCATCCTCCCAACGGCGATGTCAACGAGTCGCTGAGCACGCTTTGGTACCACGACCACCGCCTCGATTTCACGGCACAAAACGTCTACAAAGGGCTCGCTGGTTTCTACCTGCTCTTCAATCAGTTTGACACCGGTGACGAGACGACTGGGTTCAGACTGCCGAGCGGCGATTTTGACGTGCCGCTGATGTTCAGCGACAGGGTTTTTGACCCGAGCAACGGACAACTGTTTTTTGATCTGTTCAACACTGACGGCATCCTGGGCGACAGATTCCTCGTGAACGGAAAGATCCAGCCGTTCTTTCAGGTCCACCCGCGAAGGTATCGCTTCAGGTGCTTGGACTCAGGGCCGTCGCGCTTTTGGGAGCTGTTCCTGACGGATCTGAATAATCTGAACGGACACAATCTATTCTGGGAAATTTCCAACGACGGCAACCTGCTTCCACAGCCCGTCCAAATCGAGAGCTTCAGGCTCGGCGTCGCGGAACGAAAAGACGTGATCATTGATTTCACGCCGTTCGCAGGGAAGTCGATATACTTCGAAAATCGTCTGCTGCAGACCAGCGGCCGTGGTCCGACGAACACCATCCTCGCTCCGGGCCAGGGAAATCTGGCGCTGCGATTTGACGTCGCGCTACCGCCGGTTTCCGATCAGAGTGTTGATCCGGCTACGCTGCCGCACTACTACACCCTGCCCAGCACGACGGCGACTCCTCGCATCACGCGCACGTTCCGTTTCGAAAGGACGAACGGCCAATGGGCGATCAACGGTAAATTCGTGGACTGCGACACACCGCGCCTGACGGTTCAGCGAAACAGCGTAGAGAAATGGATCCTGCAGAATAACTCCGGAGGCTGGCAGCATCCCGTTCATATCCATTTCGAGGAACATCAGATACTCAAGCGCAACGGTGTGCCAACCGCGCCGGGCTCCGTCGAAAATTCGCGAAAGGATGTTGTTCGCCTTCAGTTCAACGAGCAGGTCGAGCTCTTCTTCCGGTTCCGCGACTTTGTTGGACGGCACCCGCTGCACTGTCACAACGTGGTTCATGAAGATCACGCGATGATGCTCAGGTGGGACATCGGCGCCGCCGGAGATAACAACACAACTCCCTAATATTCTCGGCGAGCCGGGAAGAAAGGAAAGCCTTATGCCAAAGCTTACAAGAAGGGAATCGATTGCCTTGGTTGGAATGGCGCCGCTCGCGGCTGGATTGGCTGCGGGCAAGGACTCGCCCGTTTCCAGCGGGAAGTCGTCTCGCGAAAGGATTCGAGACAGATACTTTCCAAACCTGGAACTGGTGACGCACGAGGGAAAGAAAGTTCGTTTCTATGACGATCTGATCAAGGACAAGATCGTGATAATCAATTTCATGTATGCAAACTGTGAAGGGATCTGTCCTGGGATCACAGCGAATCTCGTAAGGGTTCAGAAAGCTTTCGGAGATCGCGTCGGCCGAGACATCTTCATGTATTCTTTTACGCTAAAACCGGAGCAGGATACGCCGGAGGTACTCAAGGAATACGCGGAGATGCATGGAGCGAAGCCGGGATGGTTATTCCTGACGGGGAAACCGGATGATATGGAAATTCTCAGGCGGCGGCTCGGTTTCTTCGATTCGGATCCGGAAGTGGATAAGGACAAGTCTCAGCATATCGGCAATGTTCGCTACGGAAACGAGCCGCTTCAACAGTGGGGCGGCTGTCCAGGCCAGGGCAATCCTGAGTGGATTGTTAAGCTGATTTCAGGAGTCGACTGGCCGAACAAAAACAGGCGGGGTTAGCGCGGCGACTCTTAAGGTGATGTGTCGTGTGTAGGCGCCGGGTGAGCGCGTGAAGGGGACTACGGAGCATGCGTTCATCCGGCGCCATCTTGATTAGACTCCCGTCGTAATGAGGTGCTGATGTTGCGAACGATCCGGCTGAAGACGGGGGTTTCTGCTGGTTTATGCTGGACTTAAATCTCTGGGCCTGTTACACTCCGAAAGACTTTGGCAACCGCGAGTGTTGCTGTTTGATTGGTTTCAGGAGCGACTGTCTTAGCTCGGAGATTGCTTGATCCTCTCGTTGATCCTCCTCCTCGCAAGGTCTCGGAAGTTCCTCATAGCTAGTTTCTAAGGAGAAACATGACGAAAAGAATTTACGTCGGAAATCTGTCGTATCAAACGACAGAGAACGATCTGACCATGCTGTTTGAACAGGCTGGGCAGGTTGAGTCTGTCAATATTATCACGGACCGTGACACAGGACGGTCGAAGGGCTTCGGGTTTGTCGAGATGGCGGCGGATGAAGCCGAAAAGGCAATCGCTCAGTTCAACGGAACCGAGTTGAACGGCAGGACCTTGACGGTGAACGAAGCCCGTCCGCGCGAGGAACGCTCTGGGAATCGCGGAGGATACGGCGGCGGCGGGGGCGGCGGCGGTCGAGGACGCGGCGGCCGAGGCGGATTTGGAAACCGCTACTAACGAACTGTGAACACTTCACGGCGGCTGACGCCGCCGTGAAGCCGCAAAATGAAAACGATCTTAACGGATTGCACGGAGCATCTGCTGAATCCCCACCGGTACACAAATAGTCCAGCGCTCGAACAATCTTTTCTTCCAACCCGACCTTCGGGCCGTTTTCGCAACACTCCTCAATATTGTGTACCGCAAGAAGAATTCATGAATCAGAATAGTTTTGACGAATTAGGCGTGAGCGCGCCGCTTACACGCGCGCTTGAAAAAACCAACATCACCCAGCCCACAAGCATTCAGAGCAAGGTAATTCCCAATATACTTGCCGGCCGCGACATCGCGGCCTCGGCCGAGACAGGTTCGGGCAAGACCCTGGCTTTCCTACTGCCGACGATCCAATTGCTGAAGAGCCCCGGCGCCGCTCGGGCTCTTGTGCTCGCACCCACCAGAGAGCTTGCCCAACAAATAGAGCAAACGGCCAGGACCTATGGAAGCGCGGCCAAACTTCGAAGCGTTGCCGTCGTGGGTGGAGAGAGCCTCACAAAACAACTGGCGATGCTCAAACAAGGCGCGGATATCATAGTCGCGACCCCAGGCCGCCTCAACGATCTTATTCAACGCAACGCAGTCTCGCTGAACAGCATCGGCATGCTCATCCTTGATGAAGCCGACCGAATGCTCGACATGGGTTTTCTCCCGCAGGTGAGGCGAATCGTTTCCAAGCTTCCACGCGCGCGGCAGACGATTCTTCTATCAGCAACGCTCTCACGTGAAGTCGAACAGCTTTCGCGTGAGATGATGAGCAATCCGCTTCGACTTGAAGTGGGCCGCGCGAACACGGTTGCTACCCTGACCCAAAACATTTATTCCGTGCTTTCTCACGCAAAGCCGCCGTTCCTGCTCAAGTTCCTGGAGCAGAACCCGGATGGTTCTTTTCTTGTCTTTACTGAAACCAAGCGAAATGCGGATCAGATTGCACGGATTCTAACGGCGAACCGTCACGCCGTCGCAACGCTTCATTCGGATCGCAGCCAATCGCAGCGGAACGCGGCGCTGGCGGCATTCCGGGTGGGCCGCGTCAAAGTGCTTGTCGCGACCGATGTCGCCGCGCGCGGAATTGACATTGACGGACTCTCTCATGTAGTGAACTATGATGTTCCGTCAACGCCCGAAAACTATTTGCACCGGGTTGGGCGGACAGCCCGCGCGGGCCGAGACGGAAGCGCGCTCACACTGGTCAGTCCTGAAGAGGAAGGAGCAATGGCCTCGATAGAGCGGGCTTCGAGCGTAGAAATTAAGAGGTCGAAATTGGATGGATTCTCGGACGGGAGGACGGATCGCCAGATCAGCCTCGGCACCGAGATAGGCCGGCTGCGCGGCAACAGCGCGCGGTCGTTTAGTCCACGACGTTGAGGACTACAAAAAATAGAGAAGGATAGAGATGAGCATTCGCCTTTTTGTTGGAAATCTCTCTTATGACGTTACCGAGGCCGATTTGCGCGAGCACTTCGCGACCGCGGGCCCCCTGTCGTATGTCTACCTTCCGACCGACAGAGAAACTGGAAAGAAGAGAGGCTTTGCATTTGTGGAATACGCTGACCCGGCTCACGCGAGGGACGCGATTCTCCGGTTTAACAATCAGCCGTTGAAAGGCAGGGCAATTAGCGTAAGCGAAGCCGTCGCACGAGACCAGCGTCCGCCGGCCCCTAGACCACGGCCGCCCTCAGCACCCTCGGCGGGGGGCAGCCTCGCACCCCCGTCAGCTCCGACGGAGCGCAGCTTCGGTCCCGATGCGGCTCCGCGAAGGGCTCGTAAACAGTCAAAAGGGCCGCCGAAAGGCGATCGCGCGCCAAAAGGCCCCATCCGCGAGCGACGGAATGCGCGAGTGGTTTTTGGAACAGACGATGATAACATTCAAGATGACGAACTAATGGGAGAAAACTTCGCCAGCCGCGAGGATCACTGGCAATGTGACCCCGAAAGCGAGGAATCATAGATGGCAAAAAAGAGCAGACCTACATTTCAAAAACGCGAGAAGGAAAAGGCTCGTCAGCAAAAACAAAAGGATAAAGAAGTCAGAAGATTGGAATCGAAGGAGCGCCGCGCAATGGCAGGGCCCAGGATTGAGGGAGAAGATCCCGACCTCGTCGGCATCCGGCCCGGCCCGCAGCCTCTGCCCGAACAGTGGGACGATTTGGCGTAAGCGAGAACAGCCCATAAGCTATGTTAAGAGCGCGGCCCCGGTCAGATGACCGGGGCCGTTTCATTATGTTACTCCGTGAAATCCAGGAATTTTAGGCAGGCGGTTTAGCGCTGAATTGCCTCAACGCCTCATACAGGACTATTCCAACCGCAGTCGCTAGATTCAGCGAGCGGATGTTTCGGTTGGGCATAGGTATCGTCAAACATCGATCCCAGTTTGCTCGAAGAAGATCTTCAGGCAGGCCTTTTGTCTCACGGCCAAAAACGAGGCAATCACCCACGACATATTCAAAATCCGTATACAGTCTCTCGCCCTTAGTCGAAAAATAAAGAAATCTGCCGGTCGGCAACGAGTCATACAGTGACCCGAGATCGACATGCGTGCGAAGATCGACCTGATCCCAATAGTCGAGCCCCGCCCTCTTAACCGCCTTATCGTCGATTCGGAATCCAAGCTTGCCTACGAGATGCAACGGAGTCCACGTAGCCGCGCACAATCGCGCTATATTGCCCGTGTTGGGCGGAATCTCGGGTTCGATAAGCGCAACATGTAAGCGCGAATCAGCCACTTGACTACTCTAAGCCATTACCGCCGTGCCGCAAGAATGATATGCATATGATGGGAATCGTGGAATCGCATCACGCTCCCGTTTCTGAATCCCAATAAGCGGCGCTCTCGGTCTCGCGAAATGGGAGCGAACCTTAGAGATAGGGCGCGGGGACGGCGATGTGAGATGACCGCCGCCCGCCGCTCGTGTGAATGTCGACCTACTTGAACTTCAAAGTAATTCTACCGCTCCACTGACGTGGAGGTCCGACGTGAGTTCCAGAGAACACGCTCTCAAAGTTATAAAGAAAGAGTTTGTTCGTGATGTTCTCCACGTCGAGCGCCGCTGAGACGCCAACCCGTTCGTTTCGCAATAGATCAACGCCGGTGGAAAAGTTAAAGATCGCCCGAGGCTTCACGCGGCCTCGCTCAAAATCGATTTCGTTGAAGAGCCGCGGATCAAAACCTTCGGAAACAAACTGAGCCAGGGTGGTCCCGGGCTCGGCATCGACCGGGACCCCTGAATCGTAGCGCCCTCCAAAGGACGTCCACCATCCGCTTTTCTTATGCGTATAGTTGATCTGGAACTGTCCTGCGTTGCGTTCGTCGTGATCGTTAGGAAATCGAAGTCCGGGATTCGCCAAAGCACCGACCGCTTCTCCAAGAAATAATCCCCCAACGATTGGCGTTATTCCAAAGGCGCGCGAATTCGCGTAGCTTGCAAAGCCCGAAAGACCCCGCCACTCCGCGGTATCGAGCCGCGCTTCAAACCCGGTGACCCGTCCCGCGAATATCGCAACCGGAAAGATCACGCCGGTATCGAAGAATTGATCCTTATCCGAAAAATTCCTGATCTGTTTGTTGTATGCCGAGAGAGTCAGTCGCGCGAATTTTGTCACCTGTTGCTGCACGCCGGCTTCAAAGACATGTTCTTTGTCGGGCAACACCGGCTTGACTGCGATCTCGCCCGTTATAACCGCAAGCGGTGAAAGCCGCGCGGCCTCTTCCGAGCTTGCCAGCAGAAGGTTCTCCGCGGGCGGCGGCTGGAACAGCCTGTTATAAGACAATCGGAAGACCGTTTGCGTCTTGGGCGCCAGATAGGCGAGTCCGATTCGCGGACTCGCGGCGCGCTCATGAATCAGGAGCTTATAGTCGTCGAATCGGACTCCAAGATCGAGCGTCAAATTCTTGAACGGAGAGAATCTGTCCTGCACAAAACCAGAGAGCGTGCGGCCGGTGCGTTCATTGTTGAACGTAAACGGATTCGAAGCTGAGAATTGAAGCACCGGGTTCGGAAACAGACTGCCGTTCTCGTCTTGTATCGGACCGAAAGCGTTCGGATCAGTCGGATAAAAGCTGAAATTTTCGCGTACCGGGGTCCTGGTGTATTGAATTCCAGCTTTGAGCGTATGGCCGTGTCCCACGTAGGAAAACGAGCCAATCAGTCCATAGTTAGTCAGCCCGCGGTCTTGAAACGCCGCCACAGGCGTCGAGAGCGGGTTCGAAAACAACTCTCCCTTGGCGGTCCTAAAGAAAGCGGAAAGATTGGTTACCATCGTCTGTGAATGGATGTGCTGCCACGATGCAAACACCGACTGATTTCTCTGCCGCTGTCTTTGATCCTGCCCTGCCAGCTCCTGATCGAGGCGATTCGGAACTTCCAGATTGGCGCCGCCGAACATCATCGTCACTTTAAACTGGTCGTTATTCGACGGATTGAAATCGAGCGCAGTAAGGTTGCTGGCCGTGCGGCCAATATTATGGAAGTTGTCTACCGTCGGAGGATCGAGATAGCGATGCGAGGTCGAGGCCGAGAAGGCCGTGAACCACCCAAATTTCTTTAAGTGGCCGCCGAAGCTCGCTGCCCCGTCCCCGGTGGAAAAGCTCCCGATGTTAGCCGTGATCTCGCCCGAGATTGGCATATCGAGGCCCGATTTCGTATTGACGTTGATTACCGCACCGAGTTTGTCCCCGAATTCCGCGGGAATCCCGCCAGTTAGAACTTCAACATGCGAGGCTGTTCTCGGATCGATTGAAGTCGAAAAAATGGCGGACTGAGCCTCCGTCACGGGAATTCCGTTTATGACCGTCTGCACGTTCGACTCGGACCCGCGCGCATGAATGCGCTGTCCATCGTCGGTGACGATTCCAGGAGCCGTTGCAACCATCGCCTGCAGCCCGCGCGACGGCGCGGCGCCCAATTGTTTCGAGAGCATCAGGGTGTTGAGGTCGGTATCAGAGCTGGCGCGGTCTCCCTCGACCATATGCGTGTCGTCGGTCGTGACGGTGACGACCTCCTTGACTCCGCTGACTTTCATTTGGACGGTCAACTGCAGAGGTACCGCGGAATGAACATCGACAGCCTGCTCTGACGCCTGAAACCCTTCGACTTCAACGTGAACCTTGTAGTTGTTAAACGGCACGTTGAGAAATTTGAATGCGCCGGTCTCGTCAGTTTGTGCTTTAGTTTGATAGCCTGTGATCGAGTTGGACAGTACTACTTTAGCGCCGGCGATGACGCTTCCCGACTCATCCATAACCTGTCCGGTTACCGCTCCCGTCGTGGATTGGTGGTTCGTGTTTGTAGTATTCGCCAAAACCGAGAACACCGCGCCTTGCATCAGCATTGTTCCCGCAATAAGCGCTAGAAATTTCTTGATCATAACTCTCACGCTCGCTCCTGCTTCTTGCCTTTTGATTATCATTCAGAGACCTCAAGAAGTCTGCTGGTTGACAGACAGCCTGGCCCCCTCTGAATGTCAGTGAATGCCGTTACCCTATATAAATGGGGAGTTCGCGACAATCGACGGCGCGGATGGGCGGGATTATGATACGGGAGGAGCGCGGTTGCTCAGAAGCAGAAGGGCTGTTTTTGATGCGTTGATAACCTCGGTGTCGCGGCACTGGTAGGAGCAAGGAACGATCGCGACAACAAATGATGCCGGACCTATCTCAGAAATAATATTGCGCTGTAGACCGCACGAAAGGCATTGAGAATCGCTGCCCGAAAGCGGCGACTGAGCGGCGCCGTCGGAATTGCTTATGGCAAGCGCCGTAGGATCATTCGAGGAATGTAAGAGAGTATGATGATGCGTGACAGTGACGGCCGCGGCGTGAGCTATCAAGAGAACGAGTCCAAGAGCCACTCCGCGTAGCTTAGGTTTAAGCCATGTCATTCTCTCGTGCTGCATTCCGCCCCGCAACGAATCAAACCTGCCACTGGAGTCATCAATTAAACACCATCGGCGTGTTTTCGGTCAACGCAATGCCCCCTGAGGGAATTGGCTCTGATCCAAACCCAGAGGACGGATTCAATTAAGCGGTTCCAGGTTTGAAAATCTCGGCTGCCTTACGCGGTTCTTCTTCGACGATAGTGTTTGAGCGTTTTAGGCCAAAAAACGAAAAAGAGGCTCTCATTGACATCGTTTTGGACCCTGAGATACACTCACGATTCATCAAAAAAATCAGTGGTAAAGGTCAAGACAGCCATCATTCCGGTTCGAAGAGGCATCCTGAAGACATCAAAATCAGCGCCGCCAATTCTGTTTCCGGATCGCCGGCGAGCGCGAAGGAGGGATTCTGATGTTCAAGAACACCATTGCTAAGTGCCTGAGCGCGGCTCTGCTTGCGCTTTCAATTTCGTTTAGCGCAAATGCACAGGTCGACCGAGTAGAAGGCACCGTGAAAATGAAAGCGCCGGACGGAAAGAAACCCGTGGCGGGCGCCGTCGTGGATATTTATCGCACCGATATAAAGGGCCACTGGGAAGTGAAGACCGACAAGGCGGGCCACTACGTCTATCTTGGACTTCCGCTTGTAGGCGTATTCGTGGTGTTGGCCTCGGGACCCGGCCTTACACCGAGCTGGGTCAATGGAGTGCGGCTGACTCAGTCCAATATGGTCGACATTGAATGCGAACCCGGCGATGGAAGCCGGCTCAGCTTCGATCAGCTAATGGCCCAGATCAAGGGAAGAGGTCAAGGAGCCCCACAGCAGGCTGCCGCGCCGGACAAAACGAAGGTTGAAGCCGCACAAAAGGAGGCCGACGAGCGGCGCAAGGAAGGCGAGCAGCTTCAGGCAAACTTCGATCAGGCGCGGAATCATTTCAATCAAGGGATTGAGATGAGGAAGACCAGCAATCTGACCGGCGCGCTCAGTGAATTCGAAGCGGCTGCTGCAATAGACCCGAGCAAGCATGCCGATTTCAAGGAACTGTCTCATCGGGCAAATGCGAACCTCGCTGTAGTCCACAATGAGATGGGCGTCGAGCTCTTCAACCAGAAGAAAAAGGCCGAAGCCAAGCCGCACTTCGAGGCAGCGGTAAACACAATCTCGAAGGCGATTGAAGTCGCCTCCTCCGACGCAAAAACCCCCACCATAAACAACGATCTCCTTGTCTACTACGACATCTTCGCGAAAAACACGAAGCTTCTTGTCGAGTTCTATGGAGCTACGGATCGAATAGAACAGGCCGTCAAGGTTTTGGAAAAAGCAGAGTCGATCGACACCTCTCCAAACAAGAACAAATGGGGAATATTCAAGGGTGATCTTTACAGGGCTGCGGGCCAGTCCGACCAGGCGGTTGACGCGTACAAGAAGGTGCTTGCTGCAGATCCCGCCAACCTCGATTCATTATTCGGATTGGGGCTCACTCTACTGGCGTCCACCGAGAATACAAAGCTCCAGGAATCGGCGAATTACCTGGCGGATTTTGTGAGTAAGGCGCCGGCTACCGACAAGCGAGTGGGCGATGCGAAAGATACGCTGACGGCGCTCCACAACCAATTCAAGATTGAAGCCGAAAAGCCGGCCAAGCGTAAGGGCAAACCATAGAGGCGGGCAGGAACACAACGGAAAAAGGCCACGGTGACTCCGTGGCCTTTTTCGCGGTGAAGAGATAATGCTGAAGAGAAGGCTGCCTCAGGCTATCAAGAGTAACGCGAGATTGGCGGCGGCGATGCTGTCGATGATTATCGTGCTGTGCGCCCTGTGTGTTCTCAATTCCGTTTCGGCGAATCGCGTACAAGTAATCAGAGCAGCCGATGCGGACGCCGCGGTTCAGCTCATCAAATCGCGGGACTCCGCGAGAAAATCCAAACAACAGAAATTGACGGAGCCGCTGCGCTCAACTAGAGCGGCGGCTTTTCGTACGGCCCTGAATGCTTTGATCAGATTGAATGAACAGGGGATCTCCGAGGTATGGCAAGCAGCCCTGGAAAATCCAAGTCCGGAGTTGAGGCGTCAGGCCTGGAACGAATACCGAAAGATATGGCCCGCTCTTGCGAGGAATGAATCCGTGCCGCGCGTCGTTCGGCTCTCGGCCTCGAGCGATGCCGTTGAACGGATTTTTCAAGGCGCTCAGATCGATGGCGCGGTTTGGCTCAAAGGAGAAAGCGAGACGGTTGCTGCAGTCCCCCCATACTCATTAGATCGACTGCGGAACGCCGGCGTGGGCTACAACGTGCTCTTCGATTCAGTCTCTGACTGGGAATCGGCGCGCAATAACGGAGACCGCGGCGCGCTGGAGATAACGCCCGCCTATCAAACCGCTTCCGCAAGAAAGGCTTCGCGGATTCGAATTGCCGTTATTGATCTCGCCCGGAAAACCTCGCCTACTCAGGGATATTCCGATTGGCTGGGCGACGCCGAGGACATCATATCGCGAAATGATTCATACCTGGCCTTGCTGGATATATTTGCCTCGGATGGATCAACCCAGTCCCTGGCATCGCACGTTCAAGAACGATATACGCGTCGGGGATATGCGCTGGCGGGGTTCTTCACGGCGGAAGAATTCGCGTCCCAGATGGGCCGGTTCTTTCCCGGTAAGTCCTTCGATCCAGGGAGTGCTTCAGGCGGAGGGGCCGGAGGCGAGATAAATCCCGCGCTGATGAACGGGCGGTTTCATAGCTATCAGAGCACCCTGAATGAATTCACTCAGTTGGCGGCGGCAAGACCTGACATAGCGCAGCTCGTCAATCTGGGGCCTAGTTACGAAGGGCGGCAGATCTTCGGGTTAAAGATAAGCCGAGAAGTCGCAACCAACGATCCTTCCAAGCCGGACATTCTGATCACTGGTTGCCATCACGCGCGCGAGTGGATATCGGTTGAGCCGCCAGTCTATTTCGCCAACAAGCTGATCAACGGCTACGATACCGATGCTTCAATGAGGTATCTGGTCGATCATCTGCAGGTTTGGATCATTCCCATAATGAACCCGGACGGCCTCAACTTCAGCCAGAGCTCCGGAAACAACCAGCTCGATGCAATAAGAATGTGGCGTAAGAACCGGCGGCCGATCATGGGCACAGGATGTGTGGACGGAACAGGGGTCGACCTCAATCGAAATTACAATCATCAGTGGAGGCTCGACGGAGACAGTCCGTGCCCGTCGTTCAACGACGACGTTGGCGCGAGCGATGATCCTTCGAACGAAGTTTATAGAGGCTCGGCGCCGAATTCTGAATTGGAAGTAAGAGCGATAAATCTACTGACCGGCGATCCTAATCGTCATTTTCGATCAAGAATCGATTATCACAATTTTTCCGAGCTGATTCTTTATCCGTGGGGCTATCAGTACGGCACGGCCGACGATCACACCACGCTCTCCGCACTGGCGAAGCGGATGTCGGATCTGGTGCTCGACACGGGCCGGGAATATTACAATCCCGAGCAGTCGATATACCTCTATATAACTACGGGCTCCTCGATCGATTACTCATACGGCGTCGATCACCTGCCGGCTCCGTTCGTCGTGGAAGTCCGGCCGAATTGCTGCGGCTTCAATGTTCCCGAAAGCGAGATCGCGCCGGTTAATGAGGAAAACTGGGCCGGGGCAAGAATGATACTCAATTGGGCCGCGGGCCCGCCCATCCTCCGGTCCGTGAGAGCATTCCAACAGACCTCGGACGGCGCGTTTTCAAAGCTTGTTTACTCGGCTCACTGGACGGATCAGCCAAACGCACGTCAGTTGATCGTCGATTCGAGATTTCCCGGGCTTGTTCCCGGACGGCTCCAGATTCAACTTGGCTTTTCAAAACCGATGGACGCCTCGTCGAGCCCTATCGCCTCGCTCGGCCGCGGTGGAGCGTTCGATGAATTGATCTTCTCGGTTGCCGATCCGAGTGAAGGTTGGAAGAAGAGCGTCTACGAGAACGATCTCTGGATTGGAGAAGTCAGTATCGCGGGCGACGACGACCACAGCCGGCAATGGAGGCTTTCGGCGGCAGCGTTGGATGCGGTTCCGCTGAAACTGGATGCGAAGCCTGCGACCGCGGCGACCTACACGTACGGCGCAAACCAGTGGCGATTCGATGAGGACGCCTCGGGACAGGACGGTGAGGGCGGAATCGATTTGAATCACATTCTGTCCCCAGGGATCCGAGGCGATGAACTGGTCATATACGTCGCGAGTCCGCGAGGGGGCGAACGTTATGCCGGGGGAGACAGCTACACTGCCTCGTGGAGTCTGCCTCCGGCGTCCACCGGGTTTGTGCCGGGTCCACAGGAGCTTTTGCTATCGACTGACGGCGGGTTAACTTTCAGCTCACTTGTCTCCGGCCTTGCGCCGAACGCGGTCAAGGCGACGATTACAATGCCCCGAATCGCAACCGGCACGGCTCGACTGCGGGTCAGCGCTCGTGATGCCCGACAGCAAAGCGCTTCGGTTCTCGGCGACAGCGAGTCAGGTTTTACGATCGGCTCGAATGTCGGGGCCGGCGTCGACGTTACTACGACATCTTCACAATTGATCGAAACAGAATGGAGCGATCCCGCCTCGGGTTTATCGGGCTCAGCGCAATTCTATATTGATCTTGTGGTGAGAAACCGAGGCAATGCGCCGATTGCGAATTCGTTCGTGCGGATTGTCGATTTGACGAAAGGCAATATCCTGCTGAGCAGGGATGCGAACACCAATGCGGGGTCGGGCGCGATCCAATCTCTGAATGATGGAGGAGATGGAACGCTTTCACCGGGCGAGACTATTCAAGTTCGTCTGATTATCGGGCTGGTGAAGAGAAAGAAGTTTGTCGTATCACTGAATGCCTACGGCGTGCCTGCGAGCCCGATCGGCGAGTCGGAGCCCGCCGTAGTGTGGCAGGCAAAGCCCCGTTAGCGAACGCCAATGAAATTTCGGACTAAGACAGTCCTGATCAACGTGCAGCAAATCTTGCCGGCCTATTGCCAGGCCATTGTCGCGAGTCCGCCGGCAGCGGCGATTTGATCGAAAGCAATCGACTCGCCTCTGAGATCAATGCCAAACGTATCGGGTTCTATGAGTTGCGGCTGGCTTGAAGTCGCATCGGAGATTGCCCGTAGAGCCTCTTGCCGATCCAGACTCCCAATAATCAATACGCCGCTTAGCGAATGAGCCGATATCTCTTCGCCGATGATCTTTTCCTTGTAATACAACGCAACCCTGAATAGCTCATCCGCGATTGCATCGGGAGTGCACACGTTTGAGCGAACCAGGAGCGGCTCGCCGCCTCTGACTATCATTGAATCGAATCCCGTATTGCTGACCGAAACCAGCATCTTGTCGCCCGGCGTACTGTCCCACGTTAGCCATTGAGATTCGGCGAGGTGGCGTGGAAGCACGAGCCCTGCTTTCCAACCGATCTCTTCCAGCAGAATCTCGTAATCGGAGATCACACTCTCTCGCGAAACGGTTACAAGATAGCGCTCCTGTCCGCCCGCCGGCGACATTCGCTGGCGGCTCAGGCGTAACTCGGATGAGGGCGCGGCAATCGCACGTTCCACTTTCCAGCCGATGACCTCTTCGAGCTCACGCCTGCCGGCCGGTTTGGACTCGAGGGCGAGAATGAGGGTCCGCGCCGCAGTCTCCGGTAGAGCAACCGACCAGCGCCGCTGACTGCTCAATCCGGCCGCTTCAGCGGTTTGGCGTATCAACTGCCGGAGACCCTCGTGATCCTGAATATTGGCGGATTCAAAAGACGGCGCGAGCATCGAGACAGGCAGCGGTGTTGCCGCCGTCGAAGCAATCTGAAAACCCGCTCTCCCGCGGCGCAGATCCGCTACGACAAAGGAATCTCCGGAGAATCCAGCCGCCACGCGTGGAACTCGCGGCGATACAAAGTATTTTTGAATTGCTGTCGCCATTTGTCCTTGAGGTCGTCGAGAGGTTGGCTTGTAGCGAAGAAAAGGGTATGCCGAGGCGCCGTCAGTACTGGCTGTAGGTTTTGCCGTCGGTTCCTGTGCCGCCTGCCTTACTATGCACGTCCACAATTCCCTGCCCGCCATCGCGAGAAAGCGGATCGTCCCCCATCTCAACTATCCAATCATCTTTTCCTGTAATCGGATCGATCGGCACATCGCGTATATATTGGGCTGAGACCAGATCTTCAAGAGCCTGGGGCAGAGCTTCTTTGTCCGCCGCGTACTGGTCGATTTGCTTTCGCAACTGGCGCAGATTCTCTTTCAGCAGCGTCTCCTTGGCCTTGAGCTGAAGTTTCTGATAGGACACTACACTCATAGCGGCGAGAATCACGAGAATGGTCATCACCATTATCAGTTCGAGAATCGTGAATCCGCGCGCGCGTGAATCCGTCGTATTCAGTTTTTTTCTGAAATACCCTTCGATCAGCATTACTTTCACCAATCTTTATACACCGTGCCGTTCAGCGCTCGATCGCTGCTCTTTGAGTAAACGTCGAAAACATCCTCGCCGCTCCAGTTAGTCGAATCCGGCGCTTCCTTGTAGGATCTCAGACCCCACTCGGCTTTGCCCGTCATTGGATCGACAGGCATTCGCCGCAAGAATCTTACTTTCGCCGAGTTCGTGCCGATGACGTTCGCGGGGATGAATCCATCTACGAGAAGCTTGAGATCCTTCGGATAACCGCTCTGGGTTCGCCACTCGATCGGTATAGAAGCGACGTTTGTTTCGCTGAATCGCTTGTATGCGTCGATTGCCTGTCGCAATTGCCGCAGTGCGAGCCGGAGATCGGATTCGCGTTCCCGCTTGACCGTATTTCTGACAAGCGGGATCACGGCCGCGGTCAATATCGACAGGATCGTCACCACGATCACGACTTCCAGCAGCGTGAAGCCGTTGTGACTCCGTTTTGAGTTCTTAAAACGCATATGCCTATCGCTACTGCTTGCGGACTACCTAACGTCCACCTGACTGGAGACGGTCTTTAGCGGAACAACCATTCCGTTGGGTGTTCGCATCGTCGTTTGTTCATTCAAGGTCAGGGCAGTCGAGCCCTGTCCCTTAACCGAGAACATAATGAACAAGAGTTGACCTCTTGCCGGAGAGCCGCCCGTGCCCGCGGGTTTTTCCATGTGGACGCTAATGATGCCGCCGGTGCTGGTGAATTGCGGTTCACACCGGAGCAAACCGCCGTCGCGAACGCTCTGCACATCAAGAATATTGGCGTCGAAGCTAAGAGAAATATCAGCTCCGGAGATCGAGGCGTCACCGTTGACAATAATCGCCGCATAAAACGTCTGGCCTTTGGCCGCGACCCTCGCGTTTGTGACCGACACCGTAACCGGCCCGTGGAACTGCGTGGCCGTAGGCGGTGTGTCATCATCGTCGTCATCGTCCAGCTCTTTAGGATCCTTTTTGGCCTGAGTCTGGCCCGGAGCCTTACCCGCCGGCTGTGTGTTCGGCGTGGCGCCGGAGTTTGCGTTCACCTGCTGTCCGGCAGGCTGAAAATTCGTCTGCTGGATCGGAACCGCCGGCTGCTGAATTACGACGACCCCTGGCGTGACCGCGGCATTCACCGCTGGGTTCGCCGTTGTACTCTGCGACACGAGATTTCTGGTCTGTTCCGATGACGTAAGCAGTTTATCCTTGTCGGCGGCGGCCGGAGCGGAAGCTACCGGCTTCTGCTGAATCTCTTCTTGATCGGCAAGATAGAGAATCTGTTCTATGTCGAGCTGATGTTTCAGATTCGATTCGGGCCCGATGTTACGAGCGAGGTGATCTTCTTCGCGAATATCCGCGCGGCGCAGAATGTGAGGAGTGACGGTTATTATAACGTCGCTCTGCCGGTCTTTAGTCTGCGGCGTAGAGAAGAGGCGGCCAAGTATCGGAATCAATCCAATAATGGGAAGGCCTTTAACCTCTTTTGACTGTTCGGTCGAACTCACGCCGGCCACCATCGTCGTCTGGCCGTCTCTGATCCTCGCCACCGATTGCATTGTTCGCTGATTGAAAGTAGGGGTCAGCACGCCGGTGCTCGAGTCGATCGAGGAAGTCTCGATCTTCATCTTCATTTGAACGTCGTCTTCATAGACATTGGGCGTAAGGTCTATATTCAAGCCAACATCCTGATATTGTATCTGAGGAATACCGCTGAAACCGAAGGAGCTGCCGAGTAGACTGTCCGCGGTCGCAACGCCGTTGCCACCCGTCGCTGCCTGAACCGCGCGATTCGTATTGCTCGTCGGTGTTTGGCCTCCGACGAACGGCAGCGATGCGGTTTGGATTGGAACTCTCTGTCCTATCCTGATCTGATGCTGCTCGTTATCGAGGACGTGTACCTGGGTGGAGCTGAGCAGCTTTGCCTTGCCTTTATCCTGAAAAAGGCTCAGAGACGAAGTAGGCAATCCCAGCGCGATGCCGAAAGGCCCTGTCAGAGTCCGGGGGCCCAATCCCAGGATGCCGGCTCTTCCGATGCCGCCGAGATCGGTGAAGCCGACCGATTGTTTACTGCCATCGGTCGAGAACTGGTTGCCGATCTGAATCAGGTCGTTGCGAGAAACTTCATAGAGATTTACGTCGATCAGCACTTCCGCTTTACTCTTATCCAGCGAATTGATCAGCGATTCGATTATCTGGAGATTGGGAGGCGTGTCACGAATAACCAACGCGTTTAGCTGCTTGGAGGGAACGACCTGTTTCGTGCCCAGAGTGGCCTGCACGACCTGACGAACCTCAGTCGGATCCGCGTTCTTTAAGTAAAAAGTCCTGACAGACTGTTCTTCATACTTCATCCGCGTCTGTGGGTTGTCCGTAGCGATTATCAACGTCCGTGAGTCGAGCTGCGAGTACATCAGATTGTTTGAGGTAAGAATTATCTCGAGCGCCTTGGCCGGGCTCACATCGTGAAGCGTTATGCTGAACGTGTTGTTATTCCTGACAATCTGATGCGCCTGTTGATCGAAAACGACATTCAGGCGCATGGCCTGGGCCAATTCCTCAATGGCGGCGCCGAGATTGATGCTCCGATATACGACGTCGCGCCTGGGCAGCCGGCGCGACGGTATCTCGCCGCCCATTTGAGTCCTGGCTATCCCCGGCTTTTGCGTATCCGCTGCCGCGTTACCGGTCGGAGCCGCCGTTGGGCCGTTTGAAGATGTTGTTGAAGCTGATGTCCTTACCGTGTTGTCCGACGTCCTTGGTTTGTATGAAGGCCCGCTGGGATCGCCTACCTTTGGTAGATTGTCGGTTGAGATACCCTGGACTTCCAGCATTCGCCTCATTTTGAGCTGCGCGAGCTCATTTGTAGGATCGAACGAATAAGCCTTGCGGTAGGTCTGATACGCGGCATTGTAGTCCTTTTGCTCGGCGAACGCATCGCCGCGCTCGACCAGCATAATGGCTGCGTTCACGAGGGCTCGCTGATAAAAGAGGCCGTATTCGCTGTTGGACGGGCTCTCGGCAATCGCCAGCGCGTACTGCTCGGCGGCCTTGTCCCACTGCTTGTTCTGCTCGTACTTCATGCCTTCCTTGAAGTGCTTTTTGCCGTCACTGGCCAAAGCCGACATTGGAACCGACATTACGAGCGAGAGCGCAACGATCAGCGCCGAGGCTCTTTTGAGCTTCACAGGTCTAGTCATACCCATCCTCTTTTCAGCGATTTGCTTCGGGCACAGCCCTCTCGTTTCCGGCCCTATGGTCCCTGGTCCGAATAAGGGAAAGCTGACTGGTTAAACTAATCTATCACGCGACAGTTTCAAATTAAATAGATGTCCCGATAATTGTGCCGCTAGTCCACAAAGGTCACCCGGTTAATCTCATGAAGGGTGGTTTGGCCTCCAAAGACCTTTGCGACTGCCGACTCGCGAAGCGAAGTCAGTCCCTCGGCGCGGGCCGCCCGGCGTACCTCGGATCCAGGCCTCCGCTCGAGAATGATTTCCCGGATGTGATCGGTCACATCCAACAGCTCGTGTATCGCGGTTCTGCCCCGGTACCCGGTGAAATTGCAAACCTCGCAGCCGGACGACGAATAAAACAAATGGTCGCGATACCTGTTCGGGTCCATGCCGGATTCGGTCAACTCGTGATCCGACGGGTTGAACTCCCGCTTGCAGTTCGTGCAGAGCACCCGAACCAGCCGCTGGGCGAGTACACAGTTGAGCGACGACACGAAGTTATACGGCTCGACCCCCATATTCAAAAACCGGCCGATTACATCTATCACGTTGTTGGCGTGCACCGTTGTGAATACGAGGTGGCCAGTCAATGCCGACTGTATCGCGATCTGCGCGGTTTCCGAGTCGCGGATTTCGCCGACCATTATCTTGTCCGGATCGTGTCGGAGTATGCTTCGGAGTCCGCGCGCGAACGTCAGCCCCTTCTTTTCATTTACCGGAATTTGCGTAATGCCCTGGAGCTGGTATTCAACAGGATCTTCGATGGTGATGATCTTGTCTTCCTCGTTCTTGATTTCGTTCAGAGCGGCGTACAGCGTCGTCGTCTTACCGGAGCCGGTCGGACCGGTGACGAGCACCATTCCATAGGGCTCGGCGATGAATTTTCGGAACTTCTTGATGTCCTGAGGAGCGAACCCGACTACATCGAGATTCAGCTCGCGAAACGATTCGTTGATCTGCTCTTTGTCGAGAATACGAATGACGCAATTCTCGCCGTAGATCGCCGGCATAATCGAAACGCGGAAGTCGATTTTGCGGCCGCGTATTCGCATTCGGAACCGGCCGTCCTGCGGAACGCGCCGTTCGGCGATGTCCAGCTCGGACATAACCTTTATGCGCTGTAGAATCGTCTGATGATGCGCGATATCGATCGGGTCAGCCGCGCGATAAAGCGCGCCGTCGATTCTGTACTTGACCACCACATCGGTGTCGCGCGTTTCTATGTGAATATCCGAGGCGCGTCGCTCAAGCGCGTTCAGGACGACGGTGTCGACCAGCTTGATGATGGGCGACATCTCTTCGTCGGCCGTAAGACGGTCCAGATCGAGGTCTTCCTCTCCGTGTTCCGTTTCACGGACAAGCGCAAGGCGGTCGGTTCTAAAACCCGCCGTGGCATCCTGCAGGATTCGAGCCGCCGTGTCTCCGCGCTTCAGGGCCTCTTCGACCGCGGATTTGGTTGCGACCGATATCCTCATTCGCAATCCGAGTTGGGCGATATGGAGTTGAGCTTCGAGCTCGTCGATGCCTTCCAGATCGGTCGGATCCGCCATCGCTATGAATAATGTGTCCTCGGTTCGCTTGAGAGGTACGAAGCTGTGCCGCACCATCAACTCGACCGGAAGCTCGTGAACGACGTGATAATCGACTTCGCAGGTTCTCAGATCGACGTATTCCAGACGGTAGCGGAGCGCAAGCTCGCGAGCGCGGCTCTCCTCTTGAAGCAGTACCGCCGAGGCGGCGTTTTGCGGCGCTCCTTCCGGCGCCGAGCCATTCGACCGTGCTTGAGACATAGATTCAGCCATCTATCAAAAACTCCTTCAATGCGCCGTCGACTGGCCCATATTCCCGATCATATAGAAGAGCGGGAGGTACATCGCGAGCAGTATGGTCATTACAAGACCGCCCATGAATATCAGGATGACCGGTTCGATAAACGTGGTGATCTGAGTGAGCCGAACATCGATCTCCGAGTCATAGAAGTTCGCCACTTCATCAAGCATTTCACGAAGCGCTCCGGACCGTTCGCCTACGCCGATCATGTCGATCGCAAGCTCGCTGATCCAACCCGATTTTTCCAGGCTTTCCGTGAACGAGCGTCCTTCCCTGATACCTGTCAGAACTCCGGCGCTGGCATGTCTCAAGCCGCGATTCGTAATAGACTCGCTGGCAATCTCAACCGACTCTGGAAGCGTTATGCCGCCGGCAAGCAGAGTCGCGAGGCTTCGGGTCAACTGGGCTATAGTGATCTGGCGAACCGTTTCTCCCGCGATCGGCGCTTTCAAGATCCAATTGTCTATGACCAACCTGCCCTTGGGAGTCTTTCGCCAATATAGAATAAAAATCGTGAGAGCCGCGATCGTCGGAATCATCCACGTAAGATTAGAGCTGATGAAGCTCGAGATGCCGACCACGACCAGCGTGATCGTAGGCAGTTCCTGTGCTCCAACACTGCCGTAAATCTGCATGAACTTCGGTATGACAAAGGTCGAGAGTACCGCGACGAGAATGAGCGACGCGCATATCAGGACAGCGGGATAGGCCAGTGCCTTTTTGATTTTTCGGCGCGCTTCGGTAATCGTCTTTTGATAACTCACGTAGCGCAGCAGCACTTCGTCGAGCGAGCCTGAGCGCTCGCCGGCCAGAATCGAAGCAATGTAGATGCGCGGAAAGGCATCGCCCTGGGCTGCAAACGCCTCCGACAGCGCGTGCCCTGCGCGGACCTTGTCTTCGACGTCTTCGAGCAAAATGCGAAGGCGTTCGTTAGCAACGCGTTTTCGAAGGATCAGAATCGCCTGGAGGATCGGCAAACCCGCTCTGAGCAGCGCGGATAGTTGTTGATTGAAGAGCAGGAAGTCCTCGGTTTTTATCTTGCTGGACCGGACTTCGGTTCCGAACAGGCGGCCTATGCTCTTGCCGCTCGCGGAGGAAACAGAGAAGATGCGAAACCCGTCGCGCTCGAGCTTGGCTCGAAGCTCGCGCTCTTCGTTCGCTTCTATAGTGCGGGTAACGACTTCGCCGGTCGGCATGCCAAGCCGGCAGGTGAACTCAGCCATACTAATACCTTAATCTGCTTCCTTCTGATGTCCTCTCGCGTTCAGGGAGCTGAATCGGCAGCGAGTCGGGATAATAACACATGCGCCGCGTAGTGAACCACTTTGCGCCCTTCTGTTCGGCGGACAGCATGTTCAACGCAGGACGGACGGGGCGGTTCAGATAATCCACGGCGGCTCTTAGGCGGCTCTTAATCCGAGGATTTTAACCTGGTTCGCGTCGGAGGGCCCTCTGAAAGAAGACGATCGGTGAGATAGCGGCGCCGGCGAGACATCAGATGCCGAGATAGCATCGAACCGCATCAGTCCACGCCAAACCCACGCCAAACGAGTCCGTGTTGAAGTTGACTCCCTGGCGCGGGACACACTAGTCTCGGTTGCGTATGGCGCAATTTACGTTCACAACAGCGGGAGAATCGCACGGAAAAGGCCTGATCGTCATCATTGAGGGCGTGCCCGCCGGGCTGAGCATCGATCCGGTTTCAATCGATCATCAGTTATGGCGGAGGCAACAAGGGTACGGGCGAGGCGGTAGGATGAAGATCGAGCAGGATCAAGCGGAGATTCTCTCCGGCGTAAGACACGGTAAAGCGTTGGGTTCTCCGATCGCCATTCTGATTCGCAATCGCGACTATGAGAACTGGCAGGATGTGATGTCGGTTGAGCCGCGCGAAATCGCCGATGAAAAACGGGCCCGCAAGCTCACGCGGCCGCGTCCAGGCCATGCCGATCTGGCGGGAGGCTTGAAGTACGATACTCACGATTTGCGAGATATTCTTGAACGGGCCAGCGCTCGCGAAACGGCGGCGCGAGTTGCAGCGGGCGCGATTGCCAGAAGCTTAATAGGCGAGCTCGGGGTTCAGATCGCGAGCCATACGGCGATGATCGGAGGGATTCCAGACAAACCGATTGAGGCCGATTGGAATCGGATTATCTCACTACCGGACGACTCACAGCTCGGATGCATTGATTCCGAGGCCGAACGTCGCATGATCGCGCTCATAGATTCGACAAAAGACGACAAGGATACTCTTGGCGGTATATTCGAAGTTGTAGCCCGCGGTGTCCCGCCAGGGCTCGGTTCCCACACTCAGTGGAACCGAAAACTCGATGGCATACTTGCTCAGGCGATCATGTGCATTCCGGCTGTGAAAGCGGTCGAGATCGGTTTGGGCGCCGGCGTCAGCGCGGAAACAGGATCAAAAGTTCACGACGAGATCGGATACGACCCGGAGACGGGAGCATTCCCGCGACTGAGCAACCGGGCCGGCGGTATCGAAGGCGGAATGACCAACGGCGAGGAGATTCGGGTGCGAGGTCACTTGAAACCGATTTCGACCCTGAGAAGACCCCTCGCCAGCGTTGACGTAGTGACAAAACGGGAGTCATCGGCAGCATTCGAGCGTTCCGACATCGTAGCCGTTCCCGCGGCTGGAGTGATTGGCGAGGCTATGATATCGATCGTTCTCGCCTCGGCGGCTTTAGAAAAATTCGGGGGCGACAGCATAGGCGAATTCAGACGTAACCATGAGGGTTACGTGAACCAACTCCGCGACTATTGAGCCTTCGCGCCGCAAAAATGGGAGCGGAGTATGCGGAGGCGAGGTATCATAATAAAAAACAGGAACGGGAATTGCAGCGATCGCCCTAAGGCGTTTACGACCGGAGACTAGACGCTGGGCGAGGAGAGAAAGACAAATGACAGACCGGGGCGGACTTGACGGCAGGTTGAGCGAAACCAACAGCGAGATCGAGGAGCTGCGGCGATCCATAAGCACTACCCGAACTCACGGCGTTCTGTACTATCTCCTCCTCGTAGCGCTGTTTTTCATCGGATTTTCGGTTGGCTATGCCACGCACAATCTTGTCGGGGCTGCTATAATAGTCGTCGGGTTGACTCTGGTCGCCTGGCGCGAGGTGACGGGATACAAAGCAAAAAAGACAGTGCTGGAACACGTGCTCAACGAAAAGCTCTCCGAGAAGAGGGCCATCGAGGAGCGGCAAAAGGAGTTCGAGATAGAGCAATGATACTGGAGATCGTAAAGTACGGAGACCCGATTCTCACCAGGAGCGCGGAACGGGTGACGGAGTTTGACGAGAAACTTCATAAGCTCGTCGACAATATGTTCGAGACAATGTATGCCGCGCCGGGCGTCGGGCTGGCGGCGCCGCAGGTCGGGCTGCTCAAGCGGCTCTTCGTTATGGACTGCAGCAGCGGCAAGGATACAAAGCAAAAGCTGGTGTTGATAAACCCCGTCATAAATATGGAAGAAGGCGAGCAGATCGGCGAGGAAGGATGTCTCAGTTTTCCAGGAATCTATGTACAGGTTAAACGGCCGCAGCGAGTCGTCGTTCGCGCCCAGGACATCAACGGGAGCGAGTTCGATCTGGACATACTGGATCTTGAAGCTCGCTGCGTATCTCACGAGACTGACCATCTCGACGGCGACCTTTTCATCGAATACCTTAGTCCGTTGAAACGCGATCTGGTGAAGCGCAAGATCAAAAAGCGCATCAAACAGGGAGACTGGTAGAAAGCAACGCGGCGGTGGAGAAGCCGCCGGCTGCGGCAATCTCCTCCGCGAAATCTAATGCTCGGTTGGAATTTGACACGCCATAGGCCCTGTAGTAGCGTTGCCCGCATGAAACGCTGCGACCGGCCGGGAAGTCGTGTGGCGACAATTTAGATATCAGCAGGTGAACCGAAACGCGCAGACGGGCCCTTGGCTCGACCGCGCGATTTTTATATGGGAGATAAGACGGCGATACTGAAAGAACTGGTACTTCCCGAGCGCGCCATCAGAGCGATGGTCGGCCCTTATGACGAGAACATAAAGTTCCTCGAGAGCCTGCTGGATGTCACGGTCTCCCTGCGCGGAAATGAGATTGGACTCGAAGGCGATCAGAGCGATGTCGAACTGGCCGAAAAAATCTTCGAAGACTACGCCTCGCTTTTTGAAGAAGGGCGCAGGATTCCCAGCGACGAGCTCAAATCCGCTTTTAAACAGATAGCCGAAGATCGCGCCTATACCCTGCGTGAGCACCTGACCAAATCGCGCTTGAACCCGACCGGCAAGAAGCAGGTGATGCCTCGATCACCGAATCAAAGACGCTACCTCGAGGCAATAGACAAGAACGATCTTGTGTTTGGTATAGGTCCGGCCGGCACCGGCAAGACATATCTCGCGGTCGCGCTCGCCGTTCAGTCTCTATGGCAGAAACGGGTGAACCGCATCATACTCGCCAGACCCGCTGTTGAAGCGGGCGAAAAGCTGGGATTCCTTCCGGGAGATCTTCAAGAAAAGATCGATCCTTATCTGAGGCCGCTATACGACGCCTTATTCGATCTGGCGGATTACGAGAAGATCGAGCGGCTTATAGAAAAGCGCGTCATCGAAATCGCGCCTCTCGCATTCATGCGCGGGCGCACGCTTTCGGATTCATTCATCATTCTCGACGAAGCCCAGAACACAACCTCCGAACAAATGAAGATGTTTCTGACCAGGATCGGATTCGGTTCGAAGGCGGTCATAACGGGGGATGTGACTCAGATCGATCTTCCCCCAGGCAAGAGATCCGGTCTGGTCGAAGCGAGCCGGATTCTGAGCGGAGTCGAGGGGATCGAGTTTGTTAATTTCACGGACAAGGATGTCGTTCGTCACCACCTCGTGCAGTTGATCGTTCAAGCATACGATCAGCACTTGAAGAGGCGGTTTGAGGGAAATCTATAAGCAGAGATCAAGCGCCGGTTTCACTATGGGGGCGCCTTTTAAGCAAAGGCCCGGCGCGCAAGATCACTCCAGCATCAATCTCGGTTTCGATAGAGATTTGTAAGCCGGTCGCCAGCCGTCTCTTGCTTCGCTCAGACCGGGATCATTATGTCGACAAAGCCAGACTCCTCATCGAAGATGCTTTGGTATGTGAAGCTCGTGCGGGGAGTAAAAGCATTTCTGTCGACCCTCACGGATCAGAACATAATCGACGCAAGCGCGGGACTGTTTATCGTCACCGGCGTTTCGATGCTGCTGCTTCATTACGCGCGCCCGCAAGTCGGGACGCTCGCGATCGGCAGCGTGGCGGCTTCCGAGATAATCGCGCCTGACAACATAAAGGTCGAAGATTCGGCTGAGACTCAGAAGCGCAGGGCCCTTGCCGCGCAGGGTGTTCTGCCTGTATTCGAGTACAACCGCAACAGTCGAGATCTCAGCAGAGCTATCGAGCAATTGTTTGAAGTTTGCCGCGACGCCAAACCGGGCGCGCAGCCTTCGGATCTGATTGAGCAAATTCAACAGTTGCCGTCGGGGTTGATTCTCGACCGGGAGCAACTGGCCGTGCTTTCGCGTCACCGCTACAACGCCGAGCTCGAGAAGCTGATGATAAATCATCTCGAAGCGGTGATGAGCCGCGGCGTCGTCAACAGCCGAAGCCATCTCCTCAGAATAGCCACGAACGGCTTTGTGCGACGGAGAGGAGGCGAAGAGACGATAGTCTCGGATCTTTCCTCGATTCGCGATCTGATGACCGCGCGCGCGGCCCTTCGATCCGAGAGGGTCGTATGGCCGTCCGAGTACCTGACCTCGGAGCGCAGACTGTTAGGAGAGATTCTCGGCTCACTGATAATTCCGAATCTCGAATACGATGAGGCCGAAACCGAAGCCCGGCGCAAATCCTCCCAGGACTCAATTCCGCCCGTGATGCTGTCGGTCGAGAAAGGCAAGCCCATCGTAGTAGAGGGCGAGACCGTCACTCCGGCCAAAGCCGCTCTTCTCGAAGCCGCAACTCGATACAGCCGCTTCGGGCAACGAACCGTGGAATTCGCCGGCACGCTCATCATTGTGATGATGCTCCTGCTTGTGCTCTGGCAGTACATGGTCAGATATCAGCAGCGCCATTTGCGCGTGAGACGCCATTTCCTCCTGCAAATCACCGCCTTCGTCATAACGCTCGCGCTGGCGCGAGTCATGTTTCAACTCGCCACGATCATAAGCCGATGGGCGTCTCACTCTCCGTTTACGGCGGAACAGGGATGGAAATATCTTGCGCCGCTTGCAGTGGGAGCAGTGCTGGTTACCCTGCTCACGGATGTCCAGGCAGCTTTTGTTTTTTCAGCGATCCTGGCGGTATTCATCGGAGTTTTGTCCGGAAATGTCTATCTGTCGGCGTTCACTCTGATGACGAGCGTTGGGGCGATTCACAACTTGAAAGGCTGCCGTGAGCGCACGACGTTGATGTGGGCGGGGCTAAGCATCGGGTTGATCAATGCCGCATCGGCGCTGGCCCTCGATCTGCTTGGAGCGGCCGACGCCGCGCCGCTCGTGCTTATATTCGATTCGCTGTGCGCGCTGCTGGGCGGGCTTGTTTCGACAATGATCGCTTCGGTACTGTTGCCGGTTTTCGAATGGGCCTTTGAGATCACGACAGACATAAAACTCCTCGAGCTATCCAATCTCAATCTCCCTTTGCTCAAGCAGCTCGCGGAGCGCGCTCCGGGGACTTATCACCATTCAATTATGGTTGGGCTTCTTGCGGAATCGGGCGCCGAAGCCATCGAAGGCGATGCATTGTTCGCGAGGGTCGCCTGTTACTATCACGACATCGGAAAGATGTTGCGGCCGACCTACTTCGTCGAAAACCAGAGTTACATGGAAAATCGTCACGACAAGCTCTCGCCAAAGATGTCTTCGATCGTGCTCGCCAACCACGTAAAGCAGGGCGTCGAGCTTGGCCGCCAGCACAAGCTGCCGCCGCGAATAATTGCGATCATCCCTCAACATCATGGAACCGGTTTGATGAAATTTTTCTACTTCAAAGCGCGCGGCGCGGCCGAAAGCGCGCCTGCGTCCCTGGAGCACGACTTTCGTTATCCCGGCCCGAAACCTCAAACAAAAGAAGCCGCTATCATAATGATTGCCGATTCGGTTGAGGCGGCCGCGCGCACGGTTAAATCGCCCACTCCCGGTAAGCTTCGCAACATGATCGACACAATAATAAGCCGGCTGCGAGACGACGGTCAGTTCGATGAGTGCAGCATCACGCTACGCGAGCTTAATCTCGTAGCCGAGAGTTTCGTCAAAGTACTCACGGGCATTCACCATCACCGAATCGCGTATCCCGGTTATGATTTCGACAAGGCCGGCGCCGCGACCGAGGAGCGTTCGGCGGCCGCGAGCGCGGGAGCGACTGTCGCTCGCAAGACCGGCGCGCTGGGCGTGAATTGAGCGGTGCGTGTTATCGGATTGCCGTGGTTATCGAAATCGCAAATCGCCAACGGCTTATCTCGATCGACGGAGCGAACCTCGAGAATCTCGGCAGCGCGGTCCTTAAGCACGTCCTCGGCGGAGATCAAGTAGCGCTAACTATTGCCATTGTGCGCGACCCGGCTATCAAGAAACTCAACCATCGCTATCGCGGCGTGAACTCGGCTACGGATGTACTTTCCTTTCCGGCGAATGATGGAGTTCCAGGGGCCTCTGGTGCACGTCGAGAGCCGGAAAGCTTCGACGGAGACTTTCTCGGGGATGTGCTGATTTCGGCCGATACTGCGGCAAGACAGGCCGCCGGAGCCGGCATCACGATCGAACGCGAGATCCAGGAACTCGTCATACATGGAATCCTTCACATCTGCGGATACGATCACGAAACCGATCAAGGAGAGATGAACCGGCTGGAGGTTAAACTGAGGCGAAAGCTCCTCGATTGAAAGCGGCTGATAATGATTCCGGCTGAGACATGATTATCGAATGGCTTTTGACGGCTGGCGCTCTTCTGACGCTCGTATTCCTCTCCACGATGGAGAGCGCATACGAATCGCTCAGCGAGATATCGCTCAGGCTAATGGCTTCCGAGCGCGAGGACGAGCCCCGCGCCGAATTCTTTCGGGAGCTTCTGGAGCATCGGCAGCGCTTCACATTGCTGTTGATACTCGGCACTCAGCTTTCGATCGTCGCCATAGCGATTCTCCTCTTCGATCTGATCGCATCAGCCGGAATAAGGGCAGCCTTGATTCTTACCTTCGCCTCCGCGTTCGTGGTCGTATTTCTATTCAGGCAGTTGATACCCAGAGCGGTCGCGCTCAACAGGCCCGAGGTCGTGCTCTGGAGCCTGCTTCCTGTCTTCAAGATTTTCTACAGGTTCTTTTCGATCCTCGTAGCTCCCATCAGCGCGGTGCTTCACCGCATGCAGAAGCCGGAGCAAGAGGAAGATGAACCCGACGAAGTCGAAGAGATCCAGGCTTTCATCGACGTGGGTGAAGAAGAGGGGATCATTGAAGGCGCTGAAGGCGAGATGATCCAATCCATAGTCGAGTTCAGCGCCACGCGCGTTAGCGAGGTCATGCGGCCGCGCCCGCAGATTGTCGCCATAGAAACGGACGCAACCCTCGCCGACGTCCGCGGGCTCATTATCGATACGAAGTATTCAAGGATTCCAGTGTATCGAGGAGAACTCGACAACATTGAAGGCATCGTCTATGTCCGCGACCTCTTCGCCTATTATGAACCCGAGAAGGCGAACGAATCCGTGACTAAGTGCATGCGCCCCGCCTACTTCGTTCCCGAAAGCAAGCCGGTCGCCGAACTGCTTGAAGAGATGCAGAAAGCCAAAGTCCATATGTCGATTGTCATCGATGAATACGGCGGCGTAGCGGGACTCGTAAGCGTCGAAGATATCATCGAGGAGATCGTGGGTGAGATCGAGGATGAAGACCGCGCCGGGCCTTCCGACGATCCCGTGCAGGAAGAGAATGGCTCGTTCCTTGTAGACGGCGCAACGGAAATCAGAAAAGTAGAGCTGCTCTATAAAAAAGAGATCGAGGCGGATGACTTCACGACTGTTGCCGGACTTATAATGAATAATCTTGGACACGTTCCTCAGATCGGCGAGCGCCTTGCTTTCAAAGGCATCGAGTTCGAAGTTGTCGACGCGGACAGCCGCAGAGTAAGCCGCGTCCGTTTGCGCCAACTCGACGAAGCGGCGGAAACGGAAAATCCGGAAGAGCCGCAGGGCAGCGATGAGCTGAATCTCAGAGGGTGACGTGCAAGGAAGCCAGGTTGGTTACAAATCGGGAATGGTCTCGCTGATCGGGCGGCCCAACGCGGGCAAGTCGACGCTCCTCAACAAGCTGATCGGCGAGAAGATCGCCATTGTCTCGGACAAACCTCAGACGACCAGGACGCGGATAACGGGCGTGCTGACCAGGCCTGATGGCCAGATAGTATTTCTGGACACGCCGGGTATTCACAAACCCGGCTACGCGCTCAACCGCCGGATGATGGCGGTCGTCACGGACGCTCTTTCCAGCGTCGATCTGGTGCTGCTCATCGTCGATTCCACCGAAGCCACGGGCTCCGGCGACCGGTTTGTCCGGGACATGATCGCGAAAATTCCTACCAGAGCGTTCCTGCTCGTGAATAAGATCGACGCGTTGCGCGATAAGAGTCGTCTGCTGCCTCTGATCCAGTTTTATTCCGAAGCCAGAGAATTCGCCGAAGTAATTCCGGTATCGGCCAAGACGGGAGAGGGAGCCGGACTGCTCATAGACAAAATCGTTGAGCACCTGCCCGAAGGCCAGGCTTTATTCCCGAACGACGCGCTAACCGATCAGCCCGAGCGCGTGATCGCGGCCGAGCTTGTGCGCGAGAAGATCCTTCATGTGACCGGTCAGGAATTGCCTTACGTGACGGCGGTCGTCACCGAGCGATGGCAAGAAGAGCCCGAGGTTACCCGGATCGAGTGCGTCATCTATGTCGAGCGGCCTTCGCAGCGGCCCATCATCCTCGGACACGGAGGGGCCAGAATCAAACAGATAGGAATCGAGGCGCGAGCCGACATCGAGCGACTGCTCGGCCGCCACGTCTTTCTCAAGCTGTTTGTCAAAGTGCGCGAGCACTGGCGCGACGATGAACGCGCGCTCGATGAGCTGGGCATTCACGGGTGATCCAAACGGTTATGTGGTATCTGATTACAGTCAACGTCGACAGGCAAGACGAAGAACTTGCCAGCTCGCTTCTATTCGACCTCGGAACCAGCGGAATCGTGAACATTGAAGAAGACTCGAGCCGGGTAACTCTTGGCGGCTACTTCGAAGAGAGCGCGCGGCCGGACGAAATCACGCGCGATCTTGAAGCGCGCGCAAGAACCGCGGGATTATCTCCAATTCGAGATATTTCAGTCTCGCTGGTCGCCGATGAAGATTGGATGAAGAAATGGAAGGAGGGTTTTGAGCCCATCGAAATCGGCGAACGATTAATGGTAGCCCCGTCCTGGAGCCTGCCTCTCGAAAGTGACCGCCTGGTTGTTCAAATCGATCCCGGGCTCGCGTTCGGCACCGGCACTCACGAAAGCACGCGACTATGCCTGGAAGCGATCGAGCGATACTGGCGAGGCGACTCCATGCTCGACGTAGGAACCGGAACCGGAATCCTTTCGATTGCCGCGGCTAAGCTCGTGCCCGCATCGAGTATTATCGCCATCGACATCGATCCGCAGGCGGTAGAGGTTGCGCGTGAGAACTGCGTAATAAACAGCATCTCGCAACAGGTGAAAACGGTCGAAGCCGAACCGCGGCGGTTTATGCCCGCCTCCTTTGATCTCGTAGTCGCCAATCTTACCGCGGAAGTAATCGTCAACCTGCTCGCGGATCTTAAAGGCTGCCTTGCGTCGGCCGGAATACTCCTCTTGTCAGGAATACTCGACGAACTCGGGCCGGACGTCGAGCGAGCGCTTGCCGAATCGCGTCTCACGTTAATTGAAAGACGTGAGGCGGGCGAATGGATTCTACTGGCAGCCCGGCGTTCTACCTCCTGATGGGATTTCAACTTGCAACGCAGACGATTCTACGCTCCTCCGGAAAACATTGCGGGACGAGTCATCAAGCTCGACCGCGATGAGTCACACCACCTCAGCAGAGTTCTTCGGTTGGACGAAGGCTCCGAAGTATTTGTCTTAGACGGCGCAGGAAAAGAGTACGCGTGCCGCGTGGCGCGGATCGCGGGAACCGCGGTCGAGCTCGAGATAACAGAAGAGCTGACTGTCGAAACCGAATCGCCTTTGAAGCTGATTCTTGCGCAGGCCCTTGCCAAATCCGAGAAGTTCGACCTGATAGTTCAGAAGGCGGCGGAGCTTGGTATCCATCAGATCATCCCGCTTGCCGCGGATCATGCTGACATGAAACTTGACCACGGGCGGGCGAGCGAACGACAGGCGCGATGGAGACGAATCTCGCTTGAAGCGCTAAAGCAGTGCGGCAGGACCAGACTTGTTGAAATAGGAATGCCGGTCGACGTCGATTCGCTACTCGAAAGTAACGCGACTGGAAATGTGTTCGTTGCCTTCACGGAACGCGGCGGGCTCGCCCTGAACAAGGCGATGGCAAACATCGTCTTGCCGACTGAGGTGACTCTCATGATCGGACCGGAGGGCGGGTGGAGCGAACGAGAGCTTACGCTCTTCGATCAGCATCGGGTTGTATGCGCAACACTTGGGCCGCGCGTTTTAAGAACGGAAACCGCGGCCATAGCGGCCGTCGCGTTAGCGCAGAATATTTTGGGTGATCTTTCCCGCCCTCGATCGTGAAAGCATCCGCGGAACAATTCGCGAGCATCGCTCTTGAAGGACTCGATTTCCTTAAGAAATATCGCAAATGGAAAGAGGGGCGGCCACGGAGGCGCCGCCCCTACATTGTTTTGAAGTGTTCCGTTAACCGGATGTTTTGATCGGCCGACTACCTTCTCTTTCGTACCTCGGAGACAACCGCTCTTGCTTCCTGATTCGCGGCCGATGAGAGACTCACATCTTCTGAGCCTTCCTCCTTCGCCGTCGCGGACTGCGACAATTGCGGCGATCTGCCGCCCACCGGGAATAACTTGAACTCGAGCCGCGCTTCAAATTTTTCCTTCAGACCTCCGACGCCGGTCGCGCGTCCAAGCAGTCCTCCAACTTTGCTGCCCGAGGTCTTAAGCGAAGCGATGTCGGTGTAGAGAATATAGTCGCATTCCTTTCGCCTGGCTTCCGCCTCTATGTCGGCCTGCGACTGTGAATCAAGCGCGACCGCATCCACATTCGAGTCGCTGATGCCGCCGATGAGTTCGTTCTTGAGCGAGCCGAGCGACGGAGAGCGGTCGCTCTTGTTGTTGATGGAAACAACTCCGACTCTAATTCCGCCTGATCGTTTTGCGCCCGCTGCCGGGACCGGCGCGTCGGGCATTCGATCCGGAACGCGGCCTCGCCTCATCGAGTCCATAGACGGAATGCCCATAAGCTCCTGATAGCTCTTCGCCTCCGTATAACCGGCCGGAATTTCGAACAATGCCTGATCGAGTGTCGCGGTCTCGAGCTCAACAACTTCAGTGCTAAAGCTGCTTGTTTGACCGCTATCGGTGTAGATCGTCGTGGTGACCATTACAGGATAACCCAGTTTAGCCGTACCGGATCTCCTGAACCGAATCTCATCCTGACATTCGGGTTTGGATCTCGGCCCCATCTGCGGAACCATCGGCCTGTCGAGATCGCAGTTGAAGCTGAATTCCAGGTCTATATACCAGCCGTCCGTTTCCATTTTCATCTTTGTCTGATTGCACGCATCCGGGCTCGATTCGGCCGACACGGACGTCTTGATGCGCCGCGCGGTAAATCCGAAGAGTTTCTTACGCTCTCCAGTATCGGTCATGGTCGAAGTGTATGTGATGATACCGCCCTTGCGTGTATGAGTCGGCTGGGTTTCGCGCTGAGGTTGTCGATCGGAAGCGGCCTCGCTAGAACCCTCTCCCATTAGCGTGACCATGTAAGTCTTCGCGCTGTCATTTATCTGGACCGTTCGTTTGAGATCACATTGCGTGATGGTTACCATCTCGATCGCGCCGCCGAAGTTCTGGCTTGCTCGTTGCCGGCGCCCCTTGATGTAGGTAGTGCTTTCGGTTGTGCGGCCGGCGAGGCCGGTCTTGACCTTGAGCTTGATGTCCGCCATCGCGATGGTAGATGCGCCGGTCAGCAGCGCGAGCGCCAGCAGGCTTCTTATGATTCTGCTTTCCATATATTACTTAAATCTCCTTTAGAAATTTTACTATTAGTCCAAAGTACGGCTGGAGCATTCAAGCTTCCAATCCCAACCAGTCTCGCGGCCTGAAGAACTCCCACGCGGAGGCTTCCCGTGAGCCCGGCTCGGGCTTGTAGTCGTATACCCACTTTACGAGCGGTGGAAGCGACATCAGAATCGATTCCGTTCGCCCTCTCGTCTCCAACCCAAAAGTAGTGCCCCGGTCATAAACCAGATTGAACTCGGCATAGCGGCCTCTCCGAATCAACTGAAAGTTCCGTTCGCGTTCGGTATAAGCTTCGTTGCGCCTGCGCTCCGCGATGGGCAGGTAAGCCGGCAAAAAAGCTCGTCCAATCGTCTGGACGAACTCGAACACAGGTTCGAGCTTACCGCGTTCCGCCGACGCGGGCCCGCGCGAGACAACGCCCTTGGGTTCTTCTCCGGTGAGATAATCGAAGAATATGCCGCCTACGCCGCGAGTTTCGTTTCGGTGTTTCAAGAAGAAATACTCGTCGCACCATTTCTTGAAGCGGGGATAATTCTCCGCGTCGAACCGGTCGCAGGCCTCCTTCAAAGTACGATGAAAGTGGACGGCGTCTTCCATATAAGGGTAGTAGGGAGTCAGATCAGTACCGCCGCCGAACCAGCCGCCAGAGCCGCGTTGGAGAAATCGAAAATTGGCGTGGACCGTCGGCGCCATAGGGTTCCATGGGTGAAGCACCAGCGAGACCCCAGTCGCGAAGAAGCGAGCGCCCTCCCCCACTGGAAGCTTCGAAGCAAATTCCGCCGGGAGGTCGCCGTGCACTTCCGAGAAGTTCACGCCAGCTTTTTCAAATACCGCGCCCTCCTCCATCACTCGAGTGCGGCCGCCCCCCCCGCCCTCGCGCTCCCAGAGGTCTTCGCGAAACGGCTTGCCGCCGTCCAAAGATTCCAGCGCCTTACATATATCATCCTGAAGCGCCGCGAAAAAATCCCTGGCTCGTTCACTCAGTAATCTCGCCTCGTTCAAAGCCGCTCCCTTTCATGAATCGGTATTAACCTCGTGAAGCCTAATCGGCTGCCTGCTTCACGGTTACATGGGTTCCGTCGCGTAGCTCATCGGAACCGCGAAGAACTATCTGATCCCCGGCTTCGAGGCTGCCAAAGACCTCGATCTTATTCCCCATCGTCACGCCGCGTTTCACATCGACCCATTCGACAAGATCATTCTTGATTCTAAGAACAAATACTCGCTCCGTAGTCGTCGCGACGGCTGAAGGCGGCACGAATAAAGACGGCTGGAGACGCCGCGCTGTCCAGGCAACCTCGGCGTACATACCGGGCGCGAGCCTGCCGGCGGTATTCGTCACATCCAACTCGACCGGCATAGTTCTGGATTTCACATCTAGAGCGTGCGCGATCCGGCCGACGACGCCCTTAAAGGTTTCGCCCGGAAAGGCGGGTACGGTGAAGCTGACCTCGCTGCCCTCCGCGACTCCCGCCGCCTCCGATTCCGGAACCGAGACTATAAGCCGCAATTCAGCTATCTGCCTTATTCGCAGCATCGGGGCGGATGAAGCGACGCCCGCCGAACCGACAAGGCTGCCCTTGTGCACATTCCGCTCGGTTATGACTCCGTCGAACGGCGCTGTTATTTGCAGGTAAGATTCCATTTCTTCGATCGAATGCGCGGCTTCGGCGGCGGCTTTCTCGTTTTCGCCAATGGAGGCGAGTTGCGCTCGCGCCGCTTTTTCGTTTTCCTCCCAGAGTCGAACCCGAGCGCGATCGGCGTCAACCGTCTTTTCGGCGACATCGACATCGTTTCCGGCGACAACGCCCGGAGTCGCGGATGCGGATTTCAGATGCCTGTAGGTGCCTTCGTCCGAAGCGAGCTTCGCCTCGGCTTCGAGGCGTTGCGCCTGATTGCTTTGAATGCGAGCCTCGGCTTCGGACTTCTGCGACTGAACCGCTCTCACCTTGGCGGAAGCCTCGCTCAATTGAGCCTTCAGCTCAGGCGCGCTCAAGCGCGCAAGCAATTGACCGCGTTTGACAGTGGATCCGCGGTCTACTTTGATCTCCTCCACGAACGACTGGAGCTTCGGATATATCGCCACGTCCTGATAGGCCTGCAATTCACCCGGTAAGCGAACCGCTTGACTCAAGTCCTTCGATATTACCTGGGTGACAACTACCGTTGGAGGCTCGGCTGTTACCGCTGCTTGAACGGCGGGCTTTCGAACCACACTCCTGACGATAACAAAAGACACAATCGCGCCGGCGGCGATCAAAGCGATTGCGCTCCAGAGTACCTGCTTACGGGTCATTCGTTTGATTCCTCGCTTTGTTCCGCACTATGAGATTGCGACGTCATCCGGATGAACGGAGCGTGAGCCGATGCGAGCTCCGCGCTGCGCGATTGCAAAGACCGGCGGCAGGACGATCAGTACGGCTATTGTCGAGGCAATGAGGCCGCCGATAACGGCGCGTCCAAGCGGGGCTGTCTGTTCTCCGCCTTCACCGAGCGCGAGCGCCATCGGCGCCATACCGGCAATCATCGCGAAGCTCGTCATCAGTATCGGCCTTAGCCTGCTCCTCGCGCCTTCCTGAGCGGCAATGTCGGAGCCTCCGCCGGCCTGTCTCCGACTCTCCGCGAAAGAGACCAGCAGAATCGCGTTTGCCACCGAAACCCCTATCGCCATAATCGCTCCCATGAACGACTGCACGTTTAACGACGTGCCCGTAATCCACAGCGCTACGGCGACTCCGAATATTACCGCCGGACTTGTGGCGAGCACCGCCAGCGCCAGCCGTAGCGACTGAAAATAAGCCGCCATCAATAGGAAAATCACGATGATTGCGAGAGCCAGCCCGATTTGCAAGCCCGTCAGCGTCTGCGTCATCGGCGGGATCTGCCCTCTTACGTTGACGGTGACTCCCCGAGGAGCGTCGCCGACCTTTCGTATCGCTTCCGTCAACTCGCCGGACACGCTTCCGAGATCTTTGCCACTGATGTTTGCGATGATGGGTACGGTTCGCTGCTGATTATACCGATCGTATTCGCCGGGCATGGTTCCGTAGCCGACTTCCGCGACATCGGCTACCAGCGGCCGGCCGGAGCCGCCGGATATTGCCGGCAGGCTTTTGATGTCTTCGATAGATGTGATTCGGGATTGCGGAATCTCGACTTGCACCTGATAAGAGACCCCGCTCGCGGGATCGCGCCAGTAGTTCGGCTGAACAAAGCGGCTGGAAGAAGTTGCCGATACCAACGCGCGCCCGACGTCTTGCATGGTGACGCCCAATTGTCCCGCGCGTTCGCGGTCGACTTTTATGTCAACTGTAGGGTAGTCCAGGGGCGCGCCGTACTGAAGATCTCTCAGCGAGGCCATCCCCTTCATCTGGGTCATTATCTTCTCGGCGAACGCACGGCTTACATTCAGATTCGGACCGTTGACATCTACTTCTATCGGCGTGGGCGATCCGAAGTTCATGATCCTGGTGACTATGTCGCCGGCTTCAAATGAAAACTCAGTCCCTGGAAGAAGCTCTGGCAGCTTCTTTCTCAACCTCTCTTTTAGATCCTCCATTCGAATCCGCGAACCCGGCCGCAATGCCGCAAGCAGAACTGCTTCCTGAGAACCGCTCGTCCACAGGTGGATCGTGTTGATCGGATAGCTTGGCGGCTGCGCTCCAACAAAGCCGAGTGTAATAGCGACGTTTTCCTTACCCGCTTCGCTGTTGATCACATCGAGAGCTTTGAGGGCGATCACCTCGGTTCGTTCAACCCGAGTGCCGGCCGGAGCTCGAAGCCTGAGCTGGAACTGACCCGTGTCGACCGAAGGGAAGATGTCCGTTCCCAGCCTGCGTCCGATTAGAAATATTCCGAGCGCGGCGACAACGAGATAAACCGCGACCACGCCCCAGCGAAAATGCATAACTCGTTCGACGAAGCCGGCGTACTTTGTCTGTACTCTTTCGAATAAAGACTCTCGTTCATCAACTATATGCCGTTCCCGAAGCAGCCACGCCGACAGAACCGGGATGACGGTGTTCGACAGAAAATAAGACGCGAGCATCGCAAAACCGACTGCAAGCGACAACGGGATGAAAAGAGCCCTGGAAACGCCGACCATAAAAAACGACGGCACGAATACGGCAAGAATCGCGAGCATCGCAAGGAGCCGCGGCGTGAGCGTTTCTCTCGACGCGCTAAGTATCGCCTGTCCTCGTGCTTCACCGTGACGAAGATGAGTATTGATGTTCTCGATTGCGACGGTGGCCTCGTCGACGAGAATTCCGATAGCGAGTGCAAGCCCGCCGAGCGTCATTATGTTTATCGTCTGTCCGCTAAGCCACAAAGCGACTAGCGCCGACAAGAGAGACAGCGGAATCGTCGTGACCACTATGACCGCGCTGCGGAAATCCCTCAGGAATAAAAGCACCATGAAACCGGTCAGCATCGCTCCCAATAGACCTTCGATCACAAGGCCGCGAATGGAATTCTTTACGTAGGTCGATTGATCAAACTCGAAGCTTAGCTTTATATCTTCGGGTACAAGCGCCTGCATTCGGGGAAGCTCGGTCTTGACGCGATTGACCACGTCGAGCGTCGAGGCATCCGCGCGTTTTGTAACCGGTATGTACACCGTGCGCCGGCCGTTGACCAGACCGTAGCCGGTCAATATGTCCGTGCCGTTCTCGACCGTTCCGACGTCTCTCACAAACACAGTCGGGCCGGCTCCAACTCGGAGCGGAATGTTCGCCAGCTCTTGCACGTCGGTCACAACCGAATTAGTCGGCGCTATTCGATTGATGTCGCCGGTTCGCACGTTGCCGGCCGGCAGGATCGTGTTACCCGCCGCAATAGCCTTGATCACGTCGTCCGGAGACATTTGATATTCGCGGAGCCGGTCAGGATCAACCCTGATCACGACCGTTCGCTGGTTCCCGCCGAATGGAGGAGGCGCCGAGACTCCCGGCAGCGTCGCGAACATCGGCCTGACGCGAAACAGGGCGAGGTCCTGAATCTCACTGACGTTTCGAGTTTCGCTCGAGAATACCAGTTGGCCTACCGGAACGCTTCCCGCATCATAGCGCACGACGAACGGCGCGACGGTTCCGGGCGGCATGAAGGCCCGAGCCCGCTCAACATAAGAGACGGTTTGCGCGAGCGCCTGGCTCATGTCGGTTCCGGGGTGAAACTGAAGCTTCACCAATCCGACGTTCTGAATCGACCTGGATTCAACGTGCTCGATTCCGGTGATGTAGAGGAAGTGGTATTCGTAGTATGAGATCAGATACGCCTCCATCTGCGCCGGATCCATACCTCCATAAGGCTGGGCCACGTAGATGACCGGGAGATTCAAATCGGGGAATATGTCGATAGGCATTCGGACAATCGCGAGAATCGAACAGAGCGCGAATCCCATTGCCGCGATGACGATAGTTACCGGGCGCCTCATAGCCAGATTGATCAGCCACATTGTTACTTTCTCCTCTGGCTTGCGGTCACCACTTGCTCGAGAAAAGGCTTGATGTCGCCTCGGGCTCTTGCCGCCGCAAGAAAGGCTCTCCAGATCCCAAGCCTCGCGATCGAGTCGTCGATCTCAGCCTGAGCGAGCAGTCTCTGCGCTTCCGCGACTTCACTCACGGTTCCGAGTTGAGCATCGTAACGTGCTCGCGTTCGGAACTCGGCTTCGCGCGCTGCGGCCAATTGCGCCGGCGTCGTATCGGCGATGCGGCGTGCGGCGTCCGCCAGGACCCTTGCGCGCGCCTCCTGAGCTTTGAGGCTCTGCAGGGTTTGATCCAGCCGGGCCTTCTCGGCCGCTTCGTTGCTGGCTTCGATTTTACGGCGTGACCTTATCGAGAAGATTTCCAGAGGTGAGAAGGTGATCGTCAGCCCGGATGCCCAGTTCGGTGTTTCCGGCAGCAGGCCGTGAGTGCCGTCCAGCTTTCCGCTGACCAGCCCTCCCGTTCCTCGTCCTGAAAAGGCTGTTTGAAAATTGAACCGCGGAAAATATGACTTCTCAATGACTCGTTCACGAGCACGGGCAACTTCGACCGCGGAAATCTGCTCGAGCGCGAGCGGATGTGATTCGAGTTTTTCTGAAGCTTCAGGCGGTTGTGGTCCGAATTCCAGCAAGCCGGCTGCATCAATAGATACCGCGGCGCCCGCGATCCCAAGTAATTCCGCAAGCGTCGCGCGGGCAAGCTCCGCGTTCTGCTGCGCCTGAATCAACTGTATCCTGGCAGCCGCCAACTCCGCGTCCGACCGAGAGGCATCCACGCCGGCGCGAAGCTGGTTGTCTACGAGCACGTGAACCGATCTTGAAAACGTCTCCATTCGCTCAACATTGGCTTGAGCGGATTTTACGGTCTGGTCAACCGCGATCACCGTCAGAAATGCATCAGCGGCGCCGATTGCTGCTTCAAATCGCGTAGCCTCGACTCCGGCGTCAGCCCGGCTGGTTTCAGCGCGCGCCAACGCAACATTGGCTCGCCGGAGACCGAGATCGAAGATCTCCCACGATAAAAGCACGCCTCCCGCGCTGCCCCACACATTGTCAAAGGATTTAGTACCGAGCACCGGTCCGGATATAGCAGGTATGACTGCTTGAGGCAGCAACAATCCGAATACGTTATTAGTGGTGGCGCGATTCTCCTGCCATAACAAATCGGTGCGCGGCAAATAAGCCGTGCGAGCCAGTTCCACGCCGCCGGCGGCTGCCGCTGCTCTCTCCCGGGCCACGCGAATTGCCGGGTAATTGTTGATCGCGAGATCGACCGCCTGATCAAGCCTGAGAGATTGCGGGGGAGCTTGGGCCAAGCAGCGGGCAACTTGTAGCAGGGATATAAGACCAATGCTCACCAAAGCGACGATCCTGCTCAAAAGGAACCTCCCTGAAATGTGTGTAGGCTGGGGCGGAAGAGAGGACAAGGATATACCGATTGCGAATCAATTTGAAGGGAGCAGTATTAAAAACGAATGCTCAAGGAAACATCTCAGAAATTACGCCGTTGCACTCGCTGTAACCCGTTTTCAGCTTCGTGCGTTAATACTCTCCTGGTATCGTAGCGTTCAACCTCTTGCAGTCAGCCTGCGCCCACGTGTGGCACGCGCAATAAGCGCTTTTGACGCCGACTCGAACCGGCGGACCGCGAGAGTAAGCCGTTGGTGAGCTGCGCTACGACGCTGATCTTTACAGCTCAAAGACCTCCAAGCCCTGGAAACTCCGAGCGACAAATGATAACCGTCACCGCCTGCATGGATGAATCGGCCCGAGAAACCCATCTGGATACCGATGAGGATCCACATGCACAAACTCGCGTCCGAGGAGCATCAGGGATGACGGAGACCCCTGATGAAGGCCTGGCGGTACTGGCGCACGCCGGCAACGAAAGAGCATTCGAGGAATTGTTCAACCGCCACCGCCGTCGTATTACGCGAATTGTAGGCAAATTCTTCAACAGGCAGGAGCGTATCGAGGAGATAGTTCAGGAGATCTTCGCGAAAATGTATTTCGCGCTCGGCGACTATTCGGATGATCGGGGCGCGGCGTTTGGGGCATGGCTTTCGCGAATCGCCGTGAACCATTGCTACGATCAACTGCGCCGCGCCGGCCGGCGGCCCGAGAAAACGAGCGAGGCTTTTGACGAAGATCAGGTGAGAATCCAGTTGCGCGCTCAATTGGCGGCCGGCGGAAGGGATGCGGAGGCCGCGGCGATTTCACGAGACCTCGCCAACAAGCTCCTTGCGCGGCTGAGCGCGGATGATCGCCTGGTACTGACCCTGCTCGACGCCGAGGAGATGGCGGTGGCGGAAATAGCCGTACTGTTAGGCTGGTCGATTTCGAAAGTAAAAGTCCGTGCGCACCGTGCTCGCGCGTCCTTGCGCCGCGTCGTCGGCGAGTTCTTGTAGGCGCGGAAACATGAAGGCCGCCATTTCGTTAACGGAGAGCTTTATGCCGCGAGACAAAAAGCAACGTGTTTCAGACGAGGCGCTCGATTCAATCGGGCGACTGCTGATCAAGTCAGGTTCGATTAGCGATGCGGAGGTTCAGACGATCGTATCGAACCCATTCTCCTATCAGCGAATCAGATCGAAAATCGACGCGGAACGGGTGCGAAGAGAAGCCCATTCGCTTACGTGGATCGCAATGATAGCGGCAGCCGGAAGAGCCATTCCAGCTATGGCGCTCATCGCGGCGGCGGCTGTGGGGTTGGCGTGGTTTTCAGCCAAGAATCAACCGGCGCTCAAAGTCGGCGACATCGCCGCTATCTCACCGAGCCGCCCAGGCCCATTGGCGCCGGTGACGGCCTGCAGTATTTCGAGCAAGAGCGAGTGCGTCGTTTCAATCGACGAAGTGCTGGC
>Ga0209687_1000033_pt1 | contig 63487 bp, 58 predicted proteins | sample GraSoiAngelo_136_FD_185893 | JGI IMG/M metagenome (GOLD analysis project Ga0209687, IMG submission 185893) | Grasslands soil microbial communities from the Angelo Coastal Reserve, California, USA - 14_0929_09_20cm (SPAdes) (version 2) | ecosystem: Environmental > Terrestrial > Soil > Grasslands ...
GTAGGTCTCTTCTTTGTAGGGCCGGAATCCGCGCTTCAAGTAATTCGGCATCGCCGCGGGATCATCCAACGTGCAGGTGTGAAGCCACACTCGATCTGCGCCGGTCGCCCACGCTTCGTCTACTGCGCGAGTAAGCAAGTGCTTTCCCAGCCCCCTACCGATGAATTCCGGTAGCAAGCCGAAGTAGGCAATTTCCGTGGCGCCGTCGTCGGCATGGTTCAACTCAAAATAACCGGCCGGAGAACCCTCCTTGTACATAACCCAAATCGAAAAGCCGGGCCGCGACATATGGGAGATCACCTCATCGTCGCTCCAACCCAGCCGGTCTACCCAATGATAATTCCTGCCGACTTCACGATAGAGATACCTGAAAAACGAGCGAGGGCAGTTGCGAACCCGCTCAATTCGCACGGTGGGATCACCGGAATCGCAGCGCTCAAGCTGCTCGGAATCGGTCATCTCGAGATATGTTCGTCTGACCTCGACAGTAAACTCGTTGGCTTTCATGATTCACGCGGATTTTTTATAGAACTCAACCCAATTCGTCCTGAGAATATATTGTCCCGGTTGCCGCCGAGTCGTAGTCGAAGAGTTCGGAATCGTCGAAGAAACGTTTCACTTCAGCCGCGGCCGTCTCGATCGAATCGGAAGCGTGTACGAGATTAGCCTGAACGCTCATTGCGAGATCGCCGCGGATCGTGCCGGGCGCCGCCTCGCGCGCCTTTGTGATCCCGCACAGCCTCCGCACGGTTTCGACCGAATCGAGACCTTCCCAGCAGATGGCTATCACGGGCGTCGACTGCATGAAGGATCGAGTTCCCGGAAAGAATGGCTTATCCAACAGATGGCTGTAATGTTCGTTCAAGAGCTGATCGCCGAGCTTCATGAACTTCAAGCCGACTATCTTGAGCCCTTTTTCCTCGAAGCGGCCGATTATACGGCCTATGAGTCCCCTCTGAATGGCGTCGGGCTTTATTAAAACGAGTGTCCTCTCCACCTTATTACCTCCTGAGCTGTAAATGGAACGTGGGATGATAGCGGAAGATATGGGGCTGAAACAAATATCATTTCGAGTAGATTGGCGGGCTCAGGCAATAATCCTCTTCCACATTCATTAAACACCGACAAAGGCGGCCGCGTTGAATCAGCGGCGCGCCAATGCTACGCTTTTTTCGGACCGACTTTGTTCATTATTGAAAGAGGTACGCGGTGCGCAAAATCCGAGGCTTATGGTCTATTCTGCTGCTGGGTATTGTGGTGGTTTCCGCCAGCGCTCCGGCTCCTCAGATCGTTCTAGGACAGCAAGGCGAAAAGCCTTTAAAGCTCGAAGCCGATCTGGTCACGATCGACGCCACCGTCACTGATAAGGACGGCAATTATATTCGCAACCTGAAAGCGGATGACTTCGCGGTTCTCACGGATGGCGAGCCGCAAAAGCTCGACTTCTTCGAAGCCAACGAAGAGGCTTCCCTGACACGGCCGCTCGCGGTGGTATTCGCTCTCGATCTTTCCGGAAGTATTAAGCCCGAGGAGGTGACTCGCCAGCGCGAGGCCGCGGAAGCCTTCACCAGGCTCGTGCGGCCCGAGTCGGTCTTCGCCGTGATGTCGTTCAACTATCAGATTCGCATCGTGCAGGATTTCACCAGCGATCCGGCAAAGATCGGACACGCTTTTCAGAAAATCGGGCAGGCCGAAGGATCGACAAAGCTGTTTGCGTCCATCGATCAGGCGGTCGCGATGCTGAAGCGAGGGCCAAGATTCATCAAGGGACGGCGGCTGCGCAGAGTGGTCGTAGTCATAACCGATGGGTACGACTCGGTAGACGGTGTGGATCAGACCGATCTCATTCGGCGCGCGAATGACGCTGAAGTCACCGTATATTCGATAACATTGCCTTCTTACATGCCGGGGGTAAACAGCGCCCAGCGATCGCTGACTTTGCTTGATGTTTCACGCATAGTTCCTATGACCGGCGGCCTCGACTTCTCCGCGGATGCAAGCGATTTCACGCCTTTTTTTAAAGCCATCGCCGAAGAAACCAGATCAAGCTACACGCTTGCTTATTATCCTCCCGATAAGAATCGCCACGACGGCCGCATTCACCAGATTAAAGTGGAAGTAAAAAAATCTGGAGCCCTAATTCGAACGAGCAGGCAATCGTATCAAGCAAGCAAGTGACGACATGGGAGCGATCTTGCGGAGCCTCCCGTTGCAAGATACGACGGCTGCAAGATACGACGGCGAAGTGATGGTATTGCGCTGCCTGCATACTCCAAAACGGGCGGCGGGCAAATGGGGGATCTCCCACTTGTCCGCCGCCGCGGTTATTTACGTGCCAGGACAACCGGAGCCTGCTCCGCTGCTCGAATCTTCTCGAAGAACGATCTCACGGCTGCGTATTGATCTACTGGAACTGTAGCGCTCTTGATGGTCATCTCTCTCTTAAAGATCAGGAACCCCTCTTTCACTTCACACGCGGCCGAATATGCGCCGAAGGCCGCGGTCAACTTTGTCGCATCCGGAAGTTCGTCGACATCAAAACCCGGCGGCAGCTTGATCCGAACCGTTTCCGAGTACGCCTGTGAATCCAGGATCACAGGGTGTTTTCGAGTCTTTTCTGTAAGGAAGAGAGCGTCTCTGCGAGCAACGACAGCGGGCTTAAAGATCATCAGCCGGTCGCGCATGAGCTGTGCATATGCCGCCCCCGAAAACTCTACGTTCAGGTCAAAGGTGCCGTCAGAGTTGTCGGTGGGTTCTACCTTTGTCACCGATGCCCCGTTTACCCCGCGTGTGATCCAACGTTCAACGATTTTGACATAGTCCGCGCGCGGACGATGTTTCAGCTCGCGGCGAGCAGTCACGGCAGCTTGTCCCAGGGTGTGTTCGTGAATCTTTCCTGTGATAGCGCCGGTTGACGCCAGCGACACTTCTGATTGCCGTTCCAGCCGGTTTGATTCTGGAGGAGTAACCGGCATTCGCATCAACGCGCCGTTATCACCGGCTACGATCAAGGCAAGACTGCCCTGTTCGTGATCCGGCAGGTCGCCCACGGGTGTATCTTCATCTGTCGGATCGAAGATCAACAAGCGGCCCAGTTTCGGGTGGTTCACTATCGTAGCCGCGCGAGTGTCGTCGCTTACCTTGACCGCGATTATGCAGTGATTGAACTGCTGCGGTGAAGGCCACTCTTCGCGCACGGACGTAGGATCTCCTGAATAAATCGTCACCAGGTATGAAGGGATCTTTAGCGCCTTGAGCATCGCTTTCATCAGGTTGGCCTTGTCCTTGCAATCGCCATAGGACTTCGAAAAGACCTCACTCGATAGGTGCGGCCTGTATCCACCGCCTCGCCCGATGCCGGTCTGAATAGCGATGTAGTGGACCCCCTGCACGTAGCGACCGATCGCCGTTATGCGGTCAAGCTCGGGCGCGTCGCGAGGGGAAAGGCTTTGCGCCTTCGTAGCGAGCGCATCATCCAGCACCGCCTGCGGCTCCGAAAGCTCGGTGAGCCAGCGCGACACATCTCCCCAATTTTCAAAGCTTCTGCCCGCCGCGGAGCGTGCGTTTGGCGCCGGGAAATAACTCACCGCGATTGAAGCCGCAAGGCTTCCCGCGCGCGGTCCCGAAGGCTCCTCCTCAACTGGAGGAAGATCCTTCAGCTCCCAGGTGTATGTAGATCCGGATACGACCGGTTCGATTTTTGGATGATTGAACGTGACGGCTTCCGCGCGCCATCCCACCGGCAGCGTCACGACGAATCTGGATTGCACGACCGGATTGTCGCTCTGGAAGTACCAGGGATATTGAGTAAAGACCGATCGATCCTCGGTGGTCCATTCGACGCCGAACACCGCGCCCGGCTCTGCATCATTGTCGGCAATGATCACGCTGACCCTGGATTCGTTGTAGACGTCATCATCGGCAAGCGAAATGTCGGCTATTTGCTCTTTGCCGTATTTCTTTACTTCACCCGAGGGCCTGATCAACCACGCCTTGAGATCGCGCACTTTCTCAGTGTCGGTTTGATAGATGACACGCGTCCGCGCTTCCGCTCTGCCTTCTCGCGTCAAAATCCGAACAGCGCCGCGATGTCCCTTCGTTACTCTTCCATCTTCCTCGACCTTTAGCGTGCCGTCGTCGACAAGCACGACCGCGTTGACTTTCTTGTCGTAGCCCTGGATCGGAATCGAAGCAGCCTGACGAAGCCAGGCGGGCGCGTCATCTGACGCCGCGTCAACCGTGCGATTGCAAGACCCGCCCGAAAGCAAACAGAGAAAAATAATAATCGGAGCGGATTGAAAAATGACCTTCCACTGTTTCATCGCGTCCTCCTCATTGTTGCGCCGAAGCAGCTTGCTTCAATGTAATCGTGTGGTTGTCGCGCTCGTGAAGCGTGTCGAAGAGATTCTTCAAGGGTGTGTAGCTCGTATTCGGAAACAAGAGTGTGCCGTTCCCCCCGAAGAAGAACGAACGATTGATCATTAACCGCCGCCCCTCCGCGACACTGATCTTCATTTCGTACTTGCTGATCTCACCCGCCATAAACGGCTGCGGAGCGTCCGCGTTGTCGAGCGCATAACCAGCGGGCAAATCAATCGTCACTGAGTCTTCTTCAGACCACGGATACTTGAAGTATATAGGATGTACGCGATTGCTGGTCGGGAACTGCGCGGCGTTTCCATACTGAAAGAATCCCGGTTGAAGGAAGAGTCGCTTCCCCGTTCGTTGAGCGTATCCCGGCGTCTTGAGGTGGTATGAGTAGGCGAACGGCTTGAACGGATCGGTCACGTTCTCGAACTTGATCTGAGACACTTCAGCGGTGCTCATATGCTGCTTTATCTCTTCCGTCAGGTTCTTCTCCCGCTCGGTCGCGGAGTCGTCATCATTGTCGTTCTTTTTTTCTATAGCGAAATGACCCGTGAATTCGACGCGCACCTCGCCTTCGATAGTCCCGTCTTCGCTGAGTTTCAGATGGGCTGTTCGCTTTTGCATAGACGTTTTCGCGCTCGAAACCGGCGTCGGCACGAATGCGGATTCTTTTGAATCCGGAACGAGCGCCAGGACACCCTCTTCCTGCCATCGAAGCAGCCCGAACGGAAGATAGAGGCTTCCGGGATCGAAGAAGCGCCACTGGTTTCCTACCTTAACCGCCGCGTCGGTAGTATTGAGAAAGTACGGATTCGCAATGTTGCGGTCGAAGAAGATATCGCTTCGGTCAGCCATCAGGCATATCCGGGTTTCGAATCCAGCGGCGGCAGCCAGCGCGGCAAACAGCATAGTTATATCGTCTCCGGTTCCGATGCCGCGCTTCAGCGTATCGGCCGGAGACTCGTTCTTCTTTAGCTTCGCGCGGTCCGCTGCAGTCAGACCGGCCTCCGGGCTATTCGAGTTCTTGACCTTGGTCTTGCAGAACTCATAGAGCCGCTCGAGTTTTGCTTCGGCAGTCGAGGCATCGCCTATAGCGGCGGCGGCAGCCTTTTTTATGTCGTCGTTGACCTTCGTTAATTGCTTGGAGGATTCAAAAATTCGCTTTCCGAAGTCCGACCAGAATTTATTCGGATCGCTGTATTTCTCAACCGAGTAATAGACCAGGGCCCACGTTCGTTCATTGTCTTCGGGCGGCATACGCGGCTCCAGATGAAACGCCGGCATATTCGTCATGCTCGTGCTGTAGAAACCATCCTTGTCTTTTACGAATCTCGGTACATCGCCATGAAAAGTCTGGACGTTCATCCCTGCTGGACTGCCGGACATGGGCTTCAACCAGTACTTCACGAGCTGAACAGGTATGTCACGTTGGAACTGCAGCCTGACGTTATTCGCTGACACGCCGCCGCGCACTTCTTTCCATCTATATTCAATAAGGCCGCCCGGCTCGACGGCCGGCATGGCAAATGACTTAACCTTCACCTTGATGCCGCTAATCTTCACAAGAGTGCGGTCGAAGACGGCATCCTTCTTCAGCTCGACTATTGAGCCGTCCGGCTTAATAGTTCGACCAGCGATATCTTTTATCCTGTGCGAGCCAAAGTACTCCAGATCGACTTTGCTCTGAGTCTCGACTCCACGCGCGGTAAATATCTTGATACGAACGTAATTCGTGAAGATCAGGTCTTCGCTGGCATCGTCGATTTTGACGTCCCAGAAGATCACCTCGGCGTCGGCGTCCTTCTCTACTACCGGCGTTTTCATTGCCAGATGAGCAGGATCCACAGGCCGCCAGTCGTCGGCTGCACGCACAGCGAGGCATAACGGAGCACACAGCAGTAGCACGAGCAACAGCGATCGTACGGGTTTGGGAGACATATGGGGTCCTTTCGAGTGGAGGTTTTCTAAGCGGACCGGGTATTCCGCAAGAACGACGTAATAACGAACTCAGCAGCGCAAACCGCGTTGATTGGAACTAACGAACGGCGATTATAGGTCATCGTCTGCAAATTGCAAGATGTTTTTAGAGCTAATGATCGCCCGTCCAGGGAGTCTACGAGGCAGCTTGTGGGGCAGGTCGCACGCATTCAGTAGTTCGAATCCGCGCCGTTGTTAAGAACGCAATAAAGGCTGATTTGAGCCGAAAAAAAAAGAGGGGAATTTATGCCGAGGTGCGCAAATTTTTCGAGGTGAACTGTATATGTACATGACCGCGAGGTAATAGCCGTTGGAAACAGTTCAGGAATGCGAGCCTGGCGGCAGCTTGATCGCTAGCATCGTCTGCTGTACTTTCTTGGTCGTCAATCACCCTGTTGGTGCTGTTATTTTTTTTGCAAGACTCTTATAACAAGTTTACCAACAGGGTTTTTCTCTTTCTTTCAATCGTGATTCTCGGGCCAACAGAGATTTGGCCCTGAAAGCCACCCGAGAGTCAGCAATGATACGGCAAACAGAAAAATTTTTGCCGAAGAGGACGACCGAGAGAACCGAATACGACAGCTCAGGCCGGCTCGCGGGTGTCAAGAAGGGTGCCAGCAACTCGTACTATGCCGGAGCATCGCCCAGCGAGGTGCTTGATGGAAAGGTAAACGGACGGGATCGTTCATCAATCATCGAGACGGCTGGTGCAGGCCTGATAGTTGCGGCGTTGCCGATACTCCGAGCGAAGCCGCAAAGTTAGCCGAAGATAGTATTAAAGTAAATAGATCTCGCAAAGTTTGACGAATTGAGGCAGGCAAATTGGTGATCGTAGTGTTGACTCATGCGTGGTGTTGACTCATGCGTGGTGTTGACTCATGCGTGGTGTTGACTCGTGTAGGGTGCTGACTCGCGCGTGATCGCTTATGGGCAGCAGTCTCCACGAGGGATGGGCTTGTTGTGCGGACACGCGTTCGGATGTCCCAGGAAGGCGCAGACCGAATCGGTTACCTCGTTGCTCAAGATATGCTCGAGCTGACACGCATTTTGATCCGCTTGCTGTTCGTTCATATCGAACTTCTCGAAGAATAGTTTCTCAGCGAGGCGATGCCTTCGAATAATTGCTCGTGCGCGAGCCTCGCCTTTGGGCGTGTATGAAATTGAACCCGCGAGCCCCGCGTCCGACGGCGCCGTGATCATGCCAAGCTCGAGCATTGAGACAAGCGCACTGTTGCTGTCGACTACGTCGGGAACAATCAGAGTCTCGGCGGATGCTTCGACTTGACGCTCGGCCAATAGCCACATCTGTTCGAGAATTTCGTCGAATACCTCGGCTGCCTCGTGAGTGGTAAGGCTGAGGTCTACAAAAACGCCGTGGTGCAATTCGACGCGGCGGTCAGCCATTCGACCGATCGCGTGATCGTGGGTCACCATTATGATCGTATGGCCTTCGCGATGGAGATCTCGAAACAACTGCATCACGATGTGCTCGTTTTCTTCATCAAGATTGCCCGTCGGTTCGTCCGCGAGAATTATTCCCGGATGATTGATCAACGCGCGTGCAATGCATACCCTCTGCTGCTCGCCGCCGGATAACTCCGAAGGTAGATGAGAGAGACGAGCGCCGAGGCCGACGCGCTTCAAAGCTTCGCGCGCTTCGTTCTCGTCAGTCATCGAATGGTAGTACTGCGCGAGCATCACGTTCTCAAGCGCGCTCAGATATGGGATCAAGTGAAACTGCTGAAAGACCAGCCCGATCTGCTCGCGGCGGAAAGAGGTCTGTTCGTGTTCCGAGAGCGAGCCGAGATCCACTCCGTTGACGAACGCCTGTCCCGAAGTAGGACTGTCCATGCAGCCGAGGATATTTATCAACGTGGTCTTGCCTGAGCCCGGAGGACCCATCACTGCTATCCACTCGCCGCGCTCGACGGTGAAATTTACGTCTTTGAGCGCAAACAAACCCGCGCCGTACTGCTTAGTGAGCTTCACTGTTTCGATCAGCTTCATAGATCGATTTCGATTGATACGATTAATCTCCCTTGAGTATCACGGCCGGTTTGATCTCTCTCATACGTCGAATCGGAATTAAGCCCGACAGAAGCGCGGTGGAAATCGAAAGCAATATGACTAAAAGTAGAACAGTTATTCTGGGGCTCACCGGCTGGTTGAAGAGGCTATGGCCGATGAACTGGGCCAGCACGAGCCCGATTCCATAACCAAGAATCCCGCCTAATAGGCCGAGCCCGGCCAACTCCGTCAAGAAGAGGCTAAAGAGCCTGGAGTCGTGTGCGCCGAGCGCCTTCATTGTTCCAATCTCAAGTCGCCGCTCAATTACCAGCTCGGCAAGCGTAGTTGCCACCGAGAGAACGGCTCCCGCAAGCACGAGGACCGTTACAAGTATCATCATCAACTTTAGCTTGGCAAGAATCGCTCCTTCGTTTTGCGCAATCTGTCTGATGGGCTTTGCTTCGACGCCTTCGTATTGATTTGCTATTGCCAAGGCCAGGGCTTCAACCTGATCGACCGTTCCAACAACGCTAACGGCAACAGCGCTGATCTTGTCAGGCGTGGCTGCGAGGTTCTGGACCGCGTTTAGCGGGGCGAAGATCTGATCATCTTCTTCTGAGCCGGTCGTCACAATGCCTCGAACTCGGAAAATGTTCGCCGCGGAGAGCGTGTCCGCAGCCTCGATGTCGCGATTCTCGATTCGGATCTGCTGATCTAGAGCAACGCCAAGCTCGTGTGCCGCGTTCACTCCTATCATGCAGCCTCGGTCGTCGGACGCGTCGACCCAGCTTCCCTCAACCTGCCACCACGGACTCACCTTTTTGATCTGTTCGAAATCGGCCCCCGCCAAAACAAGCGTGGCCGGACGAGCCTTAGGAGAAGCGACGCGGGCATTGGCTACGAGGTAGAGATAAGGAGCGGCCGCGACGATTTCGGAAGACGAGTGCGATGTTCTGATGCCCGCCAGGACTGCTTGATCGATCTGATCCCCCTGCTCCTTAGCGGTGACCATGATGTTGGCCCCATAGGCGCGAAGCTCGCGAGTCATCTTCTGGTTAGCGTCGTAATAGACCGAGAGCATCGCCGAAGCCATTCCGGCTCCGACAAGCAACGCAAGCACGGCTACTCCGGCGCGGCCGCGCCTGTAGATGATTGACTTCACGACGAGCCTGAGGAACATCGTACTATCTTTCTCGCAACACGCTATCTTTCTCGCAACACGATCGAAGGCTCGAAGGAGAGCGCCTTTCGAAGCGGAAAGGCGCTGCCCGTAAGCGCTACGACGACGGACATCAACAGCATCAGCGGAACAAGCAATCCGCTGAATTCGATCGAAGAAGCGAATACAGTTCTGGCTACGAACTGGGCCAGCAGCGCGCCGATGGCAATTCCCGCGAGTCCTCCCGCAAGACCGATAATTCCCGCCTCAAGCAAAAAAATACTGCTCACGGATGCCCTGCCGGCGCCGATTGCTCTCAATAGACCGACCTCGGCCCTCCTCTGTATGACTGTAGTCATCATGGTGCTGGAGACACCGAGTATCGCCGCTATTACGGATGCTATGAGCACCAGAAACAGAAGCAGATTGACCTTGTTCAGAATCGTGCCTTCTGATTGAGCTATTTTGAGAACCGGATGCGCTTCGGATCCTTGAACCGCCTTTTCAATGTCGCGCGCGATGGAGCGCGCATAAGGAGTGCAACTCCAGCGCTCGAGATCTTCCGACGACAATGTTTCCGGATCACGTTTGCCGAACTCGTCATCGGGCCGAGTCAACGCGCTTACTTCAAGCCGGTCGAAACGACCTTCAAGACGCGCGAGTCGCTGAGCCTCTTCGAGTGGTGCGATTATGCTGTCGTCCTCAGCCGACCCGGTCGTCGTAATGCCCGAAATTGTCAATGATTCGACGCCTGCGAGCGTTCCAGCACTCCGATAGCGCATGGTTATTTTCTCGCCAATGGAGGCCTTCAATCGAGCGGCCAGGTCGGAGCCCACGAGGCATTCGCCGGAGCTTGGCCACTTACCGTCGATTTTCCAAAATGGACTCAATTGCCTCATGCCCGTGACAAAACTCTCACCCGAATCGTTTTTCAGCTCGTGTTCAATCCAACCTCCGATAAGATTGCGCGTAATCGGCGGCGCGGAGCGGTCTGCCTCACGCGTCACGGTGACTTTGAGATTTAGAAACGGGGAAAAGGCGAGCAGGTTGTGGGCCCAAAAAATCGATCGAAGAGTCGGGAGATCTTTTTCATTGAGGAAGCTCGGAACCGATGCGGCTTGAAGTTGAACCCCGCCTGCAATCACCGGAAGGCTCCGTTGGCGCGGAAGGACCTCGATATTAGCGCCGAAGGACCGAAGCTCTCTGTTTACTTTATCGCCGATGCCAAGCGCCACAGCCAGCATCGCCGTGGCTACCGATGCTCCGAGTGCCACGGCGGCGACCGCTATCAAACTCCTTCCCCGCCCACGGGTCAAAGAGTTCTTGATCAGAGTGAGGATCATTGTGAATTAACTTAATCGATTCGTCTCAACGGCGGGTAAAATATGAGGAGGCGGCTTCCAGGTCAGACGCGGCAATTGCCACCGCCTGATCGTCCGCTTTCGTCGGTAGTGGAACGGGATTGCATCCGCCTGCGAGCCCAATTGAGCTCCGATTTATTGGAGCCGTGCAGTTGCGGCAGATGATTTCTTCTCCTTGTTGATAATAGCCCTTATCACCGCATATCTGGCATGCATCGAGCGCTGCCGCGATCGAAGAAGATCCCTTGCTGACTAGAATGAATCGAACGGATGTTCCCGCGGCCGTGTAAGCAAAGAGATGGAGTTTCCCGTCGTTCACGCGAGAGATAGGTATTTTGATATCTTGACCTTGATCGAATATCTGCTCCGGATTCGCCGCGGCGCCGGAATTGGAAGAATAGACAAACTCCGCGCTTATTATCAGGATTGAGACAAGCGCGACGCCTGCCAGAGCCCGCTTCCAGAGCCGCTCACGCGTCTCTTGATGAAGAATCTTTCTGCGCTCCGCGGGATTGGCATCGGGTGAAATCTGCTGAGAGCCGGTGCTCCTGTTTAAGACGATCATTATTGAGCTGAGCGCGAGTATCAGAATGTAGAAGAAGGGCTGATTCTTCACGATGGGACCGATTATTGCCATTTCACGCGCACTGGAAGGCAACACCAGCGCCTCGGATAGCTCATGAAGGCCTGAGATTAATAGTTGGGCCGCAACGACGATGAGAATGAGAGACGTAATTGAAAAGAACTTGCGAATGTTGACTCGAATCGAACCTTTTACGAACAGCACTCCAAACAAAATGGCGAGCGCCAGTCCTGTGCCGCCGCCTACAACGTTCATAAGGGAGGTCGTGGTAAGCTGAACCGCGCCGAGGAAAAGCACGGTCTCTATTCCCTCACGGAAGATCATTATAAAGACAAATGTAAATACACCCAGCGAGAATCGCCCCTTGGCGCTCGATGTCAACTCATTGAGTTTTGTCTCGATCTGAGATTTGAGATGTTTGGCCGTGCGCCACATCCATATAACCATGGTTGCAACAAAGACCGAGCCCGCCAGCATAGCCCATCCTTCGAACTTGTCTTCGTCTACTCCCAGGCGCTTGAAAAGAATGCCGGCTACGATGCTCAAAGCTACCGCTGTTCCCAGTCCAAGATATACTGAGCGCGACAACTCGCGTTTTCCAATTTTTGCCAGGTAGCCAAGTACGATTGCAACGATCAACGCCGCCTCGACCCCTTCACGTAATGTTACTACCATCGACTCGAACATAACTCCGACCTTCTCTCCGTCTGCCGGCTGACCCAGGGATAAAGCGATCCCGCGTAAACGGCCTCATGCTACTCGAATTGAAAATGATTTTCAATATTAAGTAGAAAAGGGCCACTGCCCCGAAAGGGGAGCAGGTTGATCAGGAAGTGGAGTCTTGCTTAATCAGCGTCAAGCCGGCTGTGAGAGCTTCTTCACCCGTATTTACCTCCTCGTCGAGTTGAAGCTCGTACACGCGGCGCAGGACTTCGCCGATTTTTGGGCCGGGATTCACACCAGCTTCCAGCAAATGACGTCCGAGCAGAAGCGGCGGGAGCGGGCCGTTATCCACGCCGAGATCACGAGCACGACTGATGAACCAGTCCGGTGCTTCCGATGAAGCGGCTGGGCCGCGGCCAAGGGCATCCGCCTTCGCTACGCGATAAAGCAAGTCGATGTCGACTCGACAGGCCAGCCTACGAATCGCGCCGTCCGTAGAACTGCCGCGCCGGTCGAAATATTGAGAAGGTCTCAGATGCTCACGAACCAAACTCAAGACCTGCGATCTTACGTCGTAGCCTGAGAGCGTGTGCAGGCCAAGGCGATTCAGGACGGACCTCGATGGCTCGCCCCCCGCTTCGTCATGTCCTGCAGAAGTGACCTTGCCCTCGCATATCTTCGTGGTGGAAGGCTTGCCAAAATCGTGGCAGAGGACGGCCAACATTACCGCCAGGCGTTTCTCCGTTGGCAATTCGGACGCCGCTTCCACGGCTTGGTCCAGAGACAGGGCTACGTGAGTGAACACGTCTCCTTCGGGATGTAAATCGGAGTCTTGCGGGCAATCGACCAGAGCACGAATCTCTGGAAAGAGTCTGTCCAATATTCCAAGTTCCAGGGCGGCCCTTAGTCCGATTGATGGCCGGTCGGCTTTCGTGAATAGCTTTTCAAACTCACCCCAAATTCGCTCTTTCGGCAGATCATTCAATTCGATCGAGCGGCAAAGCGTCAGAGTAGACGGCTCGATAGTCATTTCGAAACGAGCGGCGAACTGCATCGCGCGCAAGACTCGCAGGCTGTCTTCGACGAACGTCTCCGCCGAAACCGCGCGCAATATGCGATTTTGCAGGTCGGCTAGTCCGTTGAAGGGATCCAGCGTTTGACCGGTCAGCGGATCGAATAAGACCGCATTAATGGTAAAGTCGCGCCTTCGTGCCGCGTCTTGTATGAACATTGCGGGATCGCCCTCGACTAGAAATCCCTTATGCCCCCGTCCTGTCTTGGTTTCACGGCGGGGCAATGAAACATCTACTTCGTAACGGTCGCGTGAGGAGTGGCGCTGATTATCCGGCTTGCTCAAGACAAGCTTGTAAACTGTGAACCGTTCGCCAACGGCATTGACCGGGCCAATATCTTGCAGGATCGCCCGAAGGCGATCCGGCTGAACGCCATACACTTCGATATCACAGTCCTTGGAAGCTATCCCAAGCATCTGATCGCGCACGTAACCGCCGACCAGCAGGGCGCGCCCGCCTTCGGATTCTATAATCCGACAGAGTTGTATAACTTCGTCCGGTAGAGCGATCGGCATGGGGAAAGGATAACCCACGAATTGTATTCGGAAGAAGAGGTCGGACAGACTCGGGTCACATCGGATTCAGCGGCATCCGACAGAAAGCGAATGACAGATCCGTCTATTGCGTAGCTATCTGTTATTTCTTTGCGAACGATCTCACGTATGCAACTACCGCTCTGATCTCGTCGTCTTTGAGCTTTGCGCCAAAGGCGGGCATCTTCGGGCTTTTTCCCATCTTTATGGCTTCAATAAGCTCGGGATCCTTCTGCCTGCGCTGCCAGGATTGATCGGTAAAATCGGGTGCGCCTTTCAATTTCCCCTTGCCGTCTTCGCCGTGGCACATAGCGCATTTCTGCTCTGAGAAGATGCGCGCGGCGCTGATCTCTGATTGAGACTTTGTCTCCGGGGCGGAAGTTGATGCGTCCTTTTTCTCTTCGACCGGCTTCTGCCCAAGCGACGAGTTTCCACCGCGCATCATCTCGTTAGAATTCGATATGGGTGTGACGGCGCCAGGTGGAGGATTCGGGGTCTTGGCAGGCTTCGAAGAGTCCCCGCTGCAGGCGGCGCTCAGAAACAGCAGTCCGGATATCAGTATGCCTATCGAATGGCGCATCAAGATTCTCCTCTGATTACAACGAGAGATTCGCGCGTAATCGCCGGTCCCTTCATTCGTTTAGATCTAGACGTGTAGATCTAGATTGGAAGCACGAGCCGATTTCGCACGGTATTATGAATCTCGGAGATTGGAACACGTTCCTGGAGCATCGTATCGCGGTCGCGAATCGTAACTTGATTGTCCTCCAGCGACTGATGATCCACGGTAAGGCAGATCGGAGTGCCGACCTCATCCTGGCGGCGATAGAGCTTACCTATGCCGGCGGTGTCATCATAGACCGCGCGCAGCGCTCCGGTCCGCTGTAGACTGTTTTTGATATCCCTGGCCAGATTGACGATCCCTTCCTTGTTCTTGGCAAGCGGAAGAACCGCGACTTTAATTGGAGCAAGCTCGGGATGAAGCCTGAGCACAACGCGTTTTTCGCCTCGCACTTCTTCTTCATGGTAGGCATTGAGGAGAAAGGCGAGCACGGACCGATCGACTCCGGCCGAGGGCTCTATAACATAAGGGAAGAGGTGCTTGTTTGTAGCCGGATCGAAATAAGTCAGATCCGCAGTAGAGTCGGGGTTAATTTTCTTCCCTTCCGCGTCAAGCGGCTTTTTAGAATGCGCCTTTAGATCAAAGTCCGTTCTATTTGCGATCCCTTCAAGCTCGTCCCATTGCTTTTCCTCTTCCTCTCGCTCGGGAAAGAAACGGTATTGAAGGTCAACCGTGCGTTTGGAATAGTGTGCCAACTCCTCTCGTGGCTGGTCGAACTTGCGCAAATCCGACTCTCGAATTCCCAGAGAGATGTACCAATTGTAGCGCGATTCTATCCACTGCTCGTGATGCTGGTCGTCGTCGGCCTCGCCGGCCGCAAGGACGTCAGGCGGCTTCACAAAGTACTCGATTTCCATCTGCTCGAACTCACGCGTCCTGAAAATGAAATTGCCTGTTGTAATCTCGTTTCGAAACGACTTTCCTATCTGCGCTATTCCAAAAGGCAGCTTACGATTCGTGGAATCGAGCACGTTCTTGAAGTTCACGAAAATACCCTGTGCCGTCTCGGGTCGCAAATAAGCCACGCCCGAATCATCTTCGACCGGACCGACCTGGGTGCGAAACATCAGATTGAACGGACGAGGATCGGTCAGGTCGGCCGATCCGCAAACGGCGCACTTGCCGTTTTCTATCTTGTCCGCCCGGAGTCGTGACTTGCACCTTTTGCAGTCAACCATCGGGTCGGAGAATGTGTCTTCGTGTCCTGAGTATTTCCAGACGAGCCGATTCATCAGGATGCTCGAGTCCAGTCCGACCACGTCGTCGCGTTCATACACGACTGATCGCCACCAGGCCCGTTTCACGTTATTTTTGAGTTCTACCCCAAGCGGGCCATAGTCCCAGAAAGAACCGAATCCGCCATATACTTCGCTTGATTGAAAGACAAATCCCCGGCGTTTAGCCAAAGATACGATGGTCTCTATGTCAGCCATATTGATTTATGTCCCGGAGAAATAAAGGAAGGAGGGAATATACAATGGGCGGTCTGAAGATAAAAGCTGCCTGGAGACAGTGAGAGTTGACGCGGCCTGCCAAAGGGAAAAAGATAAGCGGAGCGTGAGCCCGCTAAATGCTTACAGCGTTTGCAAAACGAGCGAGTGAGAGAGAAATGACCTCTGCCTTAAATGAAGAGAGAAAGAATGTTAGCCTCCATTCAAGACAGATACCCTGAGAAAGTTGAAGTTTTACTTTAACTTTTCTCTTGCATCCCCTAGATGGCTATGGTATAACGTGCGCCTGTAAATGGTATCGCTATATGTTCCTGCCATAAGAGCCATACCATTTCAAAGCGGTGCGCCGGGAAGGGAACGTTCAGAAGGGGGCTACTGAATGTTCAAGGGGGCTACTAAATTAGGCGACCTGGCGCACCGCGACATAATACGTTTCCTACCTTTGCAAGTCAATTAGTATCTACTCTCCATCATCAGTATCTGAAAATAGCGCCAGATAACTCTAAATCTTCTTATGAAAGCCGTTGATCTTGCAACATAGCTCGCCCTTCGAATCCGATTGGCGACAAATGAATATGACCTAACGAAGGCCATCCTCGATGGCTCATACCCATCCAGAGCGTAAACGAGATTGACGGCTTCGGCTCCCCTTCCTATCACTTTCTTTTCTTGACTTGCCCCTTCTTTACTGTTATAACATCAAACCTAAAGTGGTGTATGTGCAGGATTTAGAGCACTATTAGTTCTCGGTTCTGAGGATCGGAGATGGCCAGCCTAATCGCTAAGATCAACAGAGGTCGCGCATCAGCAGCAAGCGCCAAGCGCTCCGGTCAACACAGTAAGGTCACGTCGAAAAATAAATCCAGCGACAAGCGCGTTAATCAACCCAAGAAACCGAAGAAAGCCATCGCCGCCAAGCCTTCGTCCAAGAAGGCAGCTATCTCAAAAGCGAAATCTGTAAAGAAGTCATCGGCCGTCAGGACCGCTCCTTCAAGAACAGCGTCTTCTTCATCGAATTCTTCATCGAAAAATTCTTCAAGGAATACTGCACAGTCGAAGAAGGCACAACGGATATCGGCTAAGAGCAAGGTATCGCCGTCGCGTGCAGGCAAGACCGCTGGAAAAGCAAAAACACTTCAAAAATCTAAAGCTCGAGTAGCGCCGCCAATACTTGATCACCCGAAGCCGCCTCCGTCGGCCAGCACTCTGGCTGCCGTGCGCGCATTTGAACATGCATTGAAGCTATTCAATCGTCATGATTTCTCAAGCGCTAAGGCTTCTTTCGAAGCCCTCCTTGAAAAACACTCGGATCAGGCGGAGGTAATTGCTCGCAGTCGCACTTATCTCGCTATATGCGAGCAACGATCCTCTCGCGTGCCCGCCGCTCCTAAGAGTCCCGATGCACTGTATGATCAGGGTGTCTATGAATTCAACCGAGGCAATACACGCGAAGCGATCAGTTGCTTCGAGCGGGCTTTAAAGTCAGCGCCGCGCGCCGACCATATCTGGTACTCATTGGCGGCCGCGCAGGCCCGGCTCGGAAATTCAACTGCCGCGGTTGATGCTCTGCGTAGAGCCATCATCTTCAAACCAGTCCATCGCTCCCACGCAAGAAGAGATCCCGATTTCCATAGCCTTCGAGATAACGAGGGCTTCCAACTTCTGATCGGCATCGGCGCCGACTTCATCTAAGTTTGTGCGACCGCAAGTTACCGGGGGATCAAGGCAGGTGTCCTTAGACGAGAAGGGGTTAAGTATCGTTTCGATCGGCGGGGGCACCGGGCTTTCCACACTTCTTTCGGGATTGAAGCACTTTGTTTCAAGCGAAGCGCGGCGAATCAAAAGCGCCGAGAATCCACGGGTCGAATCTCTGACGGCGGTCGTTACGGTTACGGACGACGGCGGAAGCTCGGGGCGGTTGCGAAAGGAATTTCAGATCCTGCCTCCCGGCGATATTCGCAATTGCATGGTGGCGCTCGCCGAAGACGAAAGGCTCCTGACCCGCTTATTTCAATACAGATTCGCGTCCGACGGGGAGCTCTCGGGCCACAGTTTCGGGAACATATTTCTGGCGGCGCTCGCCGGGGTTACCGGAGACTTCGTCGAAGCGATAAAGGTCACGAGCGAGGTGCTCGCCATCAAGGGGCGAATATATCCCTCGACTACTGAAGACGTGACCTTGGTGGCCGAGCTCGAGGACGGCCGGGTCGTCAAAGGCGAGACGCGGATTTCTGAATCGCGATCAAGAGTGAAGAAACTATGGCTGTCACACGAAGACTGTAGACCGGTGCAGGCCACCTTAGAGGCCATTGCCAAGGCCGATATGATCACGATCGGGCCCGGCTCGCTCTACACCTCAATCGTTCCCAACTTGCTGGTTCATGGAGTCGCGGACGCTATTCGCGATTCGCGGGCCTTAAAAGTCTATATCGCAAACATCATGACTCAACCCGGAGAAACTGACGGGTTCGATCTGGACGATCATGTGCGAGTGCTGCGTGAGCACAGCCCAGATCTGAAACTGGATTATGTAGTGGTCAACACGGCCAAGATAAGCGCGGCGCTTCGTGAAAAGTATCTGGCTGAAGGCGCGGTTCAGGTCGCCTTAAAGCGGAGCAAGCGAGCGAAGAACTATGCGGACGACTATCGTTTGATAATAGGAGACCTGCTCAACCAAAACGCCGTCGTGCGACATGACCCCATCAAGCTGGCCGAATTGCTGTTAAGCATCTACAACACCAAGCTCGCCGACCTGGATGAGTCGGCCGCACGTACGACGGCGCCGGCCCAATCCTGATGTGCGGTGACCGCTCGAGTGATTACAGCGTTTGAATGTGAATCGCCGCGAGTATTCTTCTCGCCTATTTTCCATTTCCCTGTTTTCCGCATCCCGTACATACTATAAGCCTGATAAAACGGAGCATCTATTATGGCTGACGTAATGATTCTTGCCGCCGGACTCGGAACGAGAATGAAGTCGCGCCGTGCCAAAGTTCTTCACCTGCTCGCCGGCAAACCGCTTATCGCCTACGCGATCCGGACCGCCCTTTCAATCTTGCCCGAATCCTTGATCACGGTGGTGGGCCACGATGCCGACAACGTCGAGAAAGCCGTCAGGGATGAAGCGACGCGATCGAGGGAGCCCGAAACCCCATTGTATTTCGCGCTTCAGACTGAAAGACACGGCACCGGGCATGCGGTCATGGCCGCAACTGAATTTCTCAAAAAGATAAAAGGTCCGCTGGTTATAATCGCGGGTGACGGACCTCTTCTGAAGGGAGAAACACTGAAAGCCCTCATAGAAGATCACCAGCTTGGTAAGAACGCCGCCACGATGCTTACGACGATTATGGAAGACCCCACAGGCTACGGACGAATCGTTCGAGACGATGCCGGTCAGTTCCTGAAATCCGTCGAGCAGCGAGATGCAGATCCTGACGAGCTTGCGATCAAAGAGGCGGCCGTGAGCATCTACTGTTTCGAAGTTGGTCCGCTGATGGATGCGCTGAACGAGCTCAAAGATGATAATGCCCAGCGCGAATACTACCTCACGGATGTGCCGGGCATTCTGCGAACGCGCGGTCTACGAGTCGGACTGCATCCGCACTCCGATTCCTCTGAGCTTGCCGGAGTAAATAGCAGAATAGAACTGGCCGCTCTCGAGAAGCTGCTGCGCGAGCGCAAGTTGAAGGAAGCGATGCTTGGCGGCGTGACCATAATCGACCCGGCGTCAACTTATATCGATCAAGAAGTCGTTATCGGTCAGGACACCCTGCTCCATCCGCAAGTCATTATAGAGGGCGACAGTTCTATAGGGCGGGGCTGCGTTATAAGCTCCTGGACCCGTCTGAAGAACGTAGTTATCGAGGACGAGGTGCAGATCAGGAATTCGTGCGTCATAGAGGACTCGATCATACGAAAGGGCGCGTCGATAGGCCCATTCTCGCGTCTGCGCGCCAACGCGGAGATAGGCGAGGGCGCGGCTATCGGTAACTTCGTCGAAGTCAAGAAGTCGAAGATAGGCCGCAAGACCAAAGCATCTCACCTCTCGTATCTCGGAGATGCAACTCTGGGCGAGCGCGTCAATATCGGGGCGGGAACGGTCACGTGCAACTACGACGGAGTTAGGAAGAACGAAACGATCATCGAAGACGAAGTGAAGATCGGAAGCGATACCATGCTGGTCGCCCCGGTACGGGTGGGGAGGGGCTCCGTCACTGGGGCCGGCGCCGTCGTGACAAAGGATGTGCCCCCCGACTCGCTAGCCGTAGGCGTGCCGGCCGTAATCAAGAAGAAGGTCAGGTGATCAGAAAATCGCTGCTATAATGCTTCTCAATCAATTTTAACAGCGGGAGTAAAGACGATGTGCGGCATAGTTGGATATGTAGGCGATAAACAGGTCGTTAATGTCATTCTGGAAGGGCTGAGAAAGCTGGAGTATCGCGGCTACGATTCCGCCGGTATTGCGGTGGTGGATGAAGGGCACAATCTCTCGGTGCGTCGGGCGGAAGGAAAACTACGCAACCTCGAAGAGGTGATCAGGCTCAAACCGCTCGACGGCGACTATGGAATCGGCCATACGCGGTGGGCGACACACGGCAGACCTACGGAGGAAAATGCACACCCTCATCGCGACTGCAGCGGCCGCATCGTCGTGGTTCACAATGGAATCATCGAGAACTACCTTTCGCTAAAGCACAAGCTTCAGGACGACGATCATCGATTCATCACGGAGACCGACACCGAAGTAATAGCGCATCTCATAGAAAGGCATTTGAAAGCCGGAGCCGGAAGCCTTGAAGCCGCGGTCACTCGCGCCGTCGGAGAGCTGAGAGGGATTTTTGCGCTGGCGATACTCTCGGCCGATGAACCGGAAAAAATCGTCGCCGTGAGACAGGGCCCGCCTATTGTCATCGGTTTAGGCGCCAACGAGTATTTCGTAGCCTCGGACATCCCTCCCGTTCTTGTTCACACCAGAGACGTCTTCTTTCTGGGAGACGGTGAGATCGCTGTTCTTACCAGGGACGGCGTGACCGTAACCGACTTCGAGGGTGCGACAATAACTCCAAAAATCGAACATATAACCTGGGATCCGATCATGGCTGAAAAGGGCGGATTCAAGCATTACATGCTCAAGGAAATCTACGAGCAGCCGCGCGCGGTCAGGGATACGATAGTTGGAAGGGTCTCTCAGGCAAGCGGTCAGATTTATCTCGAGGAAATGGACATAACCGAGGCTGAGTTTCGTCAGTTCACATCGGTTAAAGCCATCGCCTGCGGAACCAGCCTTCACGCTGCGTTAGCAGGCAAGTACATGATCGAGCAGCTTGCGCGCATACCTGTAGAAGTCGACTATGCTTCGGAATTCCGATATCGCGATCCGATTCTCGACGACAAAACGTTGATCGTAGCCATTTCTCAGTCCGGCGAAACCGCGGATACGATCGCGGCCGTCAGGGAATCAAAGGAAAAAGGCGCCAAGATTTTATCGATCTGCAACGTTCACGGATCGATGCTCACGCGCGAGTCACACGGAACTATTCTGACCCACGCCGGCCCCGAGATCGGCGTCGCATCGACGAAGGCGTTCACGAGTCAGATGACCGTGTTCTATCTTCTCGCGCTTTATCTCGCGCAACAGCGGAAAGTGATCTCGGAGCAAGAGTCGCTTCAACACGTCCAGGCGCTTAACAGCCTGCCGGTGAAGCTCGAATCGCTCCTCGGCTGTGATGATCAGATCGAGAAACTCAGCCGGGAATTTTATCGGGCGCAGGATTTTCTTTACCTGGGCCGTGGAATCAATTTTCCAATCGCTCTTGAGGGCGCCCTGAAGTTAAAGGAGATCTCATACATTCACGCCGAAGGATATCCCGCGGGCGAAATGAAACATGGTCCAAATGCTTTGATCGATGAGGACCTTCCGGTCGTTATCATTGCCACCCGAGATCTTACAAGCGAAGCTTCCCGTCTTCGCTATGAAAAAACTCTTTCGAACATGCTGGAAGTAAAAGCTCGCGATGGGGTCGTAATCGCTGTCGTTTCCGAAGGTGATACTGAAGCACGTGAAACCGCCGACAGAATCATCGAAATTCCCGACTCGACGGATCTGGTCTCGCCGATTCTTTCCGTCGTGCCGCTGCAATTGCTTGCGTATCACATCGGCGTGCGCCGTGGTTGCGATGTCGATCAACCTCGGAACCTCGCGAAGTCCGTCACCGTCGAGTGATACGTGACTATCAGCCTGAGTAGCAGCTTGATGCGGACGCCATTCAAATACTCGACCGGAATTCTTCTTGCCGCCGTCGTGCTTGCGGTAATGGCATCCGCTCAGGATCCTTTCGTCGTCGCGCCGCGGGCGTACAAGATAGCTTTTGAAAACGAGTGGGTGAGAGTCATACGCGTTCACTATGCAGCGCTCGAGAACATTGCGGCGCACGACCATCCTAAACGGCAAGTCATTTTTGTTTATCTGAACGATGGCGGGCCTGTGCGCTTCAAGCACGTGGAAGGATATTCTGGCAGCTTTCCAAGTACAAGACCTGCCACGACGGCGGGAGCGTTTCGACTGGCGGCGATGCAAGGCGAAAATCACGAAGTGGAAAACCTGAGCAGTGTTCCGAGCGATTTTCTCCAGATCGAACTCAAAACCGAGGTGATGGATTTAAAGTCTTTTCAAGGAAAGTATCTGCCGGAGCCCAGTTCGTCGCAGCAGCTCGCGGATTCCAGAAAAATCGAATTTGAGAACGGACAGATTAGAGTGACGCGCTTGATCTGCAAATCGACCGAGGGCTGCAGCCCGCTTGAAATAACACAGCCGGCTCTGCTGATAGCTCTCTCATCAGTCGAGATGAGGCGCGATGGAAAGGGCGGCAAGCCCGAGCTGAAGTTGGCGGCTGGACAGACTAAGTGGCTCGCGACAAATGATCGTTTCCGCGCCGCGGGTTCGCCGTCGACCGGATCTCAACAGCTCGTAATAGAGTTCAAGACAAAGCCTGCTCCACAAAGATCCTAAGCATCCTCGACTGCGCGGAGTGCTGTCGGGCGAGCTAAAGATTACGGCTCTCTTTGGTGCAATGTTATGCGGCATACAACTATGTGAACCCAATCTCGCGATTCTGGTCCAGCGCCATTCCTGACAACACTACTTCAAGCAAAAGTCGTGCGAGCCAAGCCCCGACCGACGTTCATCAATCGGATACAGAACGAGCAAGAGGTTTCACAATGCGTTATGCGATCGGTCTTCTCCATCTCCTAATTATGGTCTCGCTGCTGGCCGGCTCACCCATTTCGGCCATGGCGGAATCCCGCTCAGACTCGCTGAAACACGCTGAGCGTGAGATTGTAAAAGGCAACTTCTCGGGGGCTGAAAAAATCTATCGAGCGCTGCTCGATCATAATCGAAAAGACAAGACCGCTCTTCTTGGCCTCAGCCTATCGCTGATGAAGCAAAACCGTCTTCAGCAGGCCTACTCAGAGGCAAACCGTGTGATCGAGCTCGACCAGGGCAACGGGCGCGCTTACGCGTTGGCGGGTATGGCTCTCGTTCGACTTGGCGAGATCGGCGAGGCCGCCCCGGTCTTGAGACGGGCGCTTCAGCTTGACGATCGTGATCCTATCAGCATCGCCGCGCTTGCCGAATTGAATTACTTTGAGCGGCATGGGCGACTCGCCTACGATTTACTGAAGCGCGCTATAAGGCTCGATCCTAACGAACCCGATTACTACGTCTCGCTGGCAAGAACCTGCTCCAGTCTCGAACTCTATTCGGAAGCGGCCGACGCATACGAACGATTTCTCGAGACGGCTCCAAAGACCGATGTCGAGCGCCGTGAATGTATACAGGGCATCATCGATTTCTATCGTCGTCTGGGCAATACAACTCTTCACCTGACTCTGGGGAGCGAGATCGCAACCGTGCCGTTCGAATTGAAGCGAAATCGACCGTACATTTCGGTGAAGATCAATGGCAAAGGGCCCTTTCGCTTCGTCGTGGATTCCGGAGCAAGCATTTCGATTATTTCCGACAGTGCCGCCGATAAACTTGGAGTCAAACCCGCGGCAAGGGGCGGCCACGGCCGCGCGATTGGAGGCAATGGGCTCTTTCCGCTTGTCTACGGCTTGCTCGACAGCCTGTCGGTAGGCGAGGCTGTGATTGAGAGAGTACCGGTGCAGATTCGAACCGTTCCGTCGCCCTCGGACACCCCGGCTGACGAGATCGCGGATGGATATCTCGGGTTGTCCGTTTTGAATAACTACATCGTGACCCTGGACTATCAATCAAGCGCGATGACACTGGATCGTTCATTAAAGCCCGAAGCCTCCCAGCAGAAAATAGAACCCGCTTCAGCCGCGGCCGCCCGCATCGATGAGTTGTATACCCCCATACCTATGCGCACCACGACCGGCGGATTCGCCAGCGTTGAAGCCAGTCTCTCAGAAGTAAGCCATCCACTTAACTTCATAGTCGACACTGCGGCTTCAATCTCGGTGATATCCGATGCCGCGGTAAAGCGCTTCAACCTGGATACTTTGAAAATACCAGGTCAGCATTTCCGGGTTTCCGGAGCCGCCGGGGGAGCCGAAGAAGTAGAGGCGCTGGGACTAAAAACCCTCGAGGTCAGCGGCGTCAAACGCATAAACGGACGCGCGCTAATACTGGACATGTCCGCCATAAACGAGACTGCCGGGTTTGAGCAGCATGGAATTCTCGGCGGCGACTTCTTACGGAACTTTTGCGTTCAGTTGGATCTGAGACAATTTCAACTGAGGTTATTGCCGCCTTCAAAGGCCCCGACCGTAGCAGGTATTTCGCCCGAATAATAGGTACTCTGGTTACGCTAAGGAGCCCATATGAGAGTTGTGCGCGCGACCGAAGAGCATCTCGAGCCCGTCGCTCGGCTCTTCGATGAATACAGGCAGTTTTACAAACAGCCGTCGGATCCGACCGCTGCTATCGATTTCATATCGGCGAGGATTCAGAACAATGAATCGATTATCTTTTTCGCGATGGACGAGCAATTGGATGATCCAGCTCTGGGATTTGTTCAGCTTTATCCGTCATTCTCGTCGGTCTCGATGAAACGACTCTGGATTCTAAACGACCTCTACGTAGCAAACACAGCGCGCCGGCACGGAGTCGCGAGGTCGCTTATGGATCACGCGCGGAGCCTTGCGGTTGAAACCGCGGCAAAGGGCATTGTTCTAGAGACTGCCGCCGACAATCGCGCAGCGCAAGCGCTGTATGAAGATCTGGGCTACAAACGCGAAGACGACTTTTATACCTATCTTCTTCTTCTCTGAAGTGAAAAAGGACAGGTGATAATGAAGCCTGCGCAAATCAAACCGCCTATACCATTCGATGTCCTGGAGAAGATCGACATTCGGGTCGGCACAATAGAGCTTGTGGAGGACATTGCGGCATCCGAAAAACTGGTGCGACTCACCGTTGATTTCGGCGATCATAAGCGAAAAGTACTGGCTGGCATGAAACAGGAGCGAAGCAGACCAAACGAGATCGAAGGAAAACAGGCGTTGTTTGTACTCAATCTGGAACCGAAGCGAATGTTCGGCGAGGTCTCCGAAGGCATGCTCTTCGACATCGGTTACGCGGACGGCATCGCTCCGGTTCTGGCCGTGCCGGAAAGCGATGTTCCTAACGGGACACGCGTGGGCTAGCAAAATCCGCTCGATCAGCCCTCATCTCGCGCCCAGGAACGCTTCAACCTCCTCAAGCGCGGGCAGCCCGGTCCGAGCTCCAATCGCCCTGCATTTCAAGGCGGCCACGGCATTCGAAAAGCGCAGTGTTTCCTCCACTGAAAACCCGGCGAGCAATCCGTAAATAAATCCGCTATGAAACGCATCGCCCGCGCCGGTGGTGTCCTTGCACTCGATGTTGAACGCGGGAGAGCGAATAAACCTGTCTTGAAAATATGCGAGCACGCCTTCACTTCCCAGAGTGGCTCCGATGAGGGTCGCTCCGGTAGTCGCCGCCAGACTCTTCAGCGCCGACTCGAGATCTTTGATACCCGTCATCCTGAACGGAAATGTGCCCGATGAGATGAGAAAATCTATGAGCGGCAACAACCTGTCCGCGCCCGGATAGATGTTGTCGATATCGAGCAGGACCGGAATACCGGCCTCCCTTGCATATGCGGCGGCGCGAATCGCAGCCGATGTATCGTGTCCGTCCAGCAAAAGAACCCGGCCTGAAGTAACAGCCGCGCGATCTATACTATCCGGATCGAGCGCCAGCTTTTGGTCGCGCTTCCACAATATCGTTCGTTCCCCGCTTGGCTGGTCGACCAGGATGAACGCCGATTGAGTCCGGGCGCCTTCAATAATTTTCAAGCAGGAAATATCGACTCGTTCTTGCTCGAGCGACTCGATTTGAAACTGTCCATCCTGATCGGACCCTACATTTCCTATGTATCGCGTGCGCATTCCGAGGCGTGAGAGTGCGACCATAGCCGTCGCAGCCTGTCCGCCCGCGGCGAGAGTATGTGAAATGAACTCGTGTTTGCTATTGAACTCGGGGAATGAAGGCACGACTATGAGGTGATCTACTGCGTTGAGGCCGAGAGCGACGGCATCGAATTCTTTATCGGTGGGTATGTCAATCCCGAACTCCATGCCGTCGCAAGGTCCGCGTAATCAAACAGCTTCACAGGCGGCTTCAGCGGGATGGAGAAGCGATCGCGTTATTGGATAACAATCGGACTTCAACTCGCCGGTTCTGTATACGGCCCTCTTTCGTGGAATTGTCGGCAACGGGCCTGCTCGTGCCAAATCCGAGAATGTACATTCTGAAGAGCGGGATATTGAGCGCATCGGCAAGGTATTTTTTTACGGCTTCCGATCGCGCCTGGCTTAGTCGCTCGTTCTTTTCAGGATCGCCTTCGGCGGAGGCGAACCCCTGAATTTCAAGCAGGAATCCGTTGCGATCCTTTATCTGGGATGCAAGTTGAGTCAAGGTTGAGGTCGCTTCAGGAGTAAGGTCCGACTTGTTGACGTCAAAGAGAATGGTGACGGTTTTCTGGAGGGTGTATTTGTCGAGGTTGCCTCTGAGATCGCTGACGGATTGTTCGACGCCGGTAACGCGGGTGTTCGCCTGCTCTGCCGCGGATGCTGCTCGATCCGCCGCTTGCTGTGCGCGATCGGCCCGGCCTCGGACCTCTTCAACGTCGCGGGAGATTCGACTGATCTCTTGAGTATTCCTTCTCGAAGTTTCTTCCAGCTCGCCTGTTCTATTTTCGAGCGGGGTCACTCGCTCATTGACGCGGTTTCGAACATATTTCTTCGTAGCGCAGGAGCTCCCCGACACGACAACGAATACGATGCCGAGCAGAGCCATCGTCCTTAGTTTCATTACAGCCTCCATGGTTATTGGGTTTCTATTCGAGGCAAGCGTCACAGAGATCAATTTTATCTTTTCGATTTGTAAGCAGTCCGCGAACTCGATACGGCTCTGGAAGTATCCGCCTAAGGCGCCGACATTGCTGTCGCGTCATCCATTAACCTATACTTTTCGTTTCAGTGACATAATTCTTATTACACGAAAACATTTAGGGGAGTCAAGAAATTGAAGTATTTGCTCAATGCGGCTCTTGTTTTAGCCTTCGTCATCGCTGCCCGCCTGCCGCTTCAAACCGCGCGAGCTTCCGACGATTGCACCGCGCCCGAGCTTATTTGCAAAGCCGCCGCGAATCAGGATCGATCGCTCTACCTCCGCGATCATAGCCGCTACGAGCAGAAGATTCGCGTGGAGCGGTTCAAGAGCAAAGGCGGCGAAGAGAAACCCGAAGAAGTTCGCGAAACGGTTGCAACCATCGAGCCTGCCGCCAGCCCTGATAAGACGGGACGAACACCGGTTCGCGTTCGCGTTACCTCCGATACCGATAAGAACGGCAACCCCAGGCACAAAGTAGATGAAGATGCGACTACTCTACTGTCGTTCGGAGCCGTGTTCGATCTTGCGTTCTTTCCGCTCCTGCCCGAAAAGATCGGCTTCTATGAATTTCAGGAAGTCGTGGCCGATCGAAAGAACGAGAAATGGTACCGATTCATCCCAAAGCACGGCGCCCTCGATCAGCCGCTTGCTTCCGGCATCGTCGAGCTTGATTCATTAACCGGAGAGGTGCTTACGATCAAGATTGAAGGCCTCCACAACCTGGAGACCCTCGACAAAGAGGCGCGCAAGCTCAAATCATTTTTCGCAACCATAGATTATTCACAATTCGAGGGAGCGCTCAGAATGCCCACTCTTGCATCGGGCGGTGGTGTGTCCGAGATAACCCGATTCGGCGGATCGTTCAAGTTCAAATTCAGCGAGGGAAAGTACGTTGTCGTCGCCAAGGTTGATTGATGTCGGACGATAAGGGGAAGCGGTTCACTATAGAAGAACACGTCCGATGGTCGGATATCGATCGAGCGGGAATCATCTATTATGGCCAGTTCCTTCGCTTTTTCGAGATCGCCGAAACGGAACTGTTCCGCGAAGTAGGCCTTCCCTATTCTGAGGTCTTCGACCGATTCGATATCTGGCTTCCCCGCGTTCAGATTCACTACGACTTTCACAAGACACTCATCCTGGATGATTTGATCGAGGTGTCGGCTTACGTAGGCCGGTTCGGCAACAAATCACTTACTCTTCGCTTCGAAGTCGCCAGAAAGGGCGAAGATGGACTCGCGGCCGATGGTCACGTCGTGCTTGCGTGCGTCAATCGCTCGAGCTTCAAGTCAGCGCCGGTTCCTGCCGAGATTGTCCGCGTTCTCACTCCCTATTTGAAGAATTAATTGCTGAATCGAATAACGCTATTGCGCCCCATCGCATCAGCCTTTAACCTAAGAGCTTTGATTCGGGCCGCATAGTTCTCGATAAATCCTATCTCCGCGAGGTGACAATGCCGGGTAGACACAACTTCCTGAGCGGAACGCCTATAGATCCAAAGCCCATCACCGGATCGATGACTGTAGCCGATCTCGTCGAATCCGCTTTCCTGGCCTACAACGCTGCTCGGCTTCGCGAAGCGTGCCAGCTCCTTGTCGAAAAGATGCTCGAAGAAGATGTCACGATCGGGATGAGCCTGACTGGCGCGCTCACTCCGGCCGGGTTGGGAATGTCGGCCATTATCCCGCTCATCGAAAACGGTTTTGTCGATTGGATCGTATCGACCGGAGCGAATCTCTACCACGACACACACTTCGGAATTGGTCTGCGAATGCATCGAGGCAATCCGCGGACATCGGACATCGTTCTGCGCGAAGAGGGGGTCGTGCGAATCTATGACATCTTCTTCGAGTATGACGTGCTTCTATCAACCGACGAGTTCTACAGGCGAATCATCGACGGTCCGGAATTCCAAAAGGAAATGAGCACAGCCGAGTTTCATCATCTCTGCGGTAAATATGTCGCCGAGCGCGAGCGCATTCTCCGCGTCGGCCGCAAGAGCCTGCTTGCAGCGGCGTATGAAGCTGCCGTGCCGATCTACACCTCGTCTCCCGGAGACAGCTCGATAGGGATGAACGTCGCCGCCAAAGCGCTCACCGGGAACAAGCTCCGCTTCGACGTTACGGCCGATGTGAACGAGACCGCCGCCATCGTGCTGGGCGCAAAACGATCGGGCGGTAAATCAGCCGTGTTCATCTTGGGCGGAGGCAGCCCTAAGAATTTCATGCTGCAGACCGAGCCTCAGATCCAGGAAGTTCTGAAAATTGAAGAAAAGGGCCACGATTATTTCTTGCAGGTGACCGACGCGCGGCCCGACACCGGCGGATTGTCGGGGGCCACTCCGAGCGAGGCCGTTAGCTGGGGCAAGATCGATCCCGACAAGCTTCCCGACACCGTGGTCTGCTATCTGGACTCAACCGTTGCGCTGCCGATCTTGACCGCTTATGCTCTGGCGCGTCACAAGCCGCGGAAACAGAAACGGCTTTACGACCACCGCACGGCATTGATGACCATGCTCGTTGAAGAACACGCGCGAGCAGCACAGCAGGAAGGATAATCGTCTTATGTCGCACATTGACCGGGCAATTCTTGAACCTAACGACGTCGAACAGCTAATCGCCGACCGGCGAGATTTTCATCGTCACCCGGAGTTGAAGTACGCCGAGGAGCGCACTGCGGGTATTGTAGCTCAGCGAGTAGAATCACTCGGATACGAAGTCCGTACCGGCGTAGGTCGCTCCGGCGTGAGCGCGCTTCTGAAGCCGGCAAGCGCCGCGGGACCAACGCTGCTTTATCGCGCCGATATGGATGGGTTGCCGATTCAGGAAGAGAACAATGTTGAGTATCGCTCGGTAATCGACGGTGTGATGCACGCGTGTGGACACGATGCACACACGGCGATCGGGTTGGCCGTCGCAAAACAGATGGCATCGAGGCGTGAGTCGCTTCGCGGAAACCTGAAGTTCGCGTTTCAACCGGCCGAAGAAGGCGGCAATGGCGCGGAGGCAATGATCAACGACGGAGTTCTCGATAATCCAACCGTAGCAGCCGCGATCGGCCTTCACATCTGGAATAACCTCAATGTCGGCGTCGTGGGAGTTTATGCCGGTCCGTTGATGGCGGCGGCCGACGAGTTCGAAGTAGTGATTCACGGACGGGGCGGGCACGGCGCGATGCCCCAACAGACGGTCGATCCCATCGTGACTGCTGCGTATGTAATAACGGCGCTGCAAACAATCGTCAGTCGCAACATAGCACCGCTTGATGCGGCGGTAGTCACTGTTGGAAAGATCACGGCGGGCGAGGCATTCAACATCATTCCGGATACGGCCAGACTTTCCGGTACGGTTCGCACGTTCAACGACGAGATTTATCGCGAGATCCCCGTGATGGTGGAGAGAGTAATCAAAGGAACTACTGAAGCGTTTGGAGCAACGTATTCGCTCGACTACCGCAGGTTCACGCCTCCGGTTGTGAATAATTCGGCAATGTGCGATCTGGTCGCGGCCGCTGCCGCGGAAGTTGTCGGCGTCCAGAACGTGATACGAGACGAATCGGTTCGCACGATGAGCAGCGAAGACATGAGCTATTTCCTCAATCGCGTGCCTGGATGTTTTTTCTTTCTCGGCTCGCGAAATATCGAGCGAGGCCTCGACCATGCGCACCATTCACCTCTCTTCGACATTGATGAATCAGCAATGGAAATAGGCGTCAACATCATGACGAGGGTCATTGAGTCCTACTTCGACAATCAGTAAATGAGGCGACTCGAATGCCCGTTCAACGACTATGAATCTGTTGCATGCCGCGATAATCCTGCTCGCCGGATTCGTCGCAGGTATGATCAACTCGGTTGCAGGCGGCGGGACCTTGCTCACCTTTCCGATTCTCGTGTGGCTTGGCCGGGCTCCGATTCCGGCGAATGCCACAAACGCGGTAGCCATATGCCCGGGATCGTTCGCGAGTATGATCGGCTTCCGGCGCGAGATACGTGACAGCCGGAGATGGCTTCTACTATTAGGCTTGCCTTCAGCGGCAGGAGCCGTGGTCGGAGCGATTCTATTGCTTCGAACGCCGCCGGCGACATTCGAAACGCTCGTTCCTCTTCTTATCCTCGGCGCCACCATCCTCTTCGCCGCGCAAGAGCCCCTTATTCGACTGCTGAGACTCGATCCTGAGAGTCCGCGATCAAACGCGTGGTGGGCCGGCGCCATAGTGTTTCAGTTCTTCGTCGCGCTTTACGGCGGCTACTTCGGCGCGGGCATGGGCATCCTGATGCTTGCGGCCCTCGCTCTATTGGGATTGACCGACATACATCGAATGAACGGGCTGAAGAATTTCTTCGCCGCATGCATCAATGGCGTCGCCGCGATTTATTTCATCTGGCGCGGCAGCATCATCTGGCCCGACGCAATCGTGATGATCGTCGGCACGATTGCGGGCGGATATGGCGGAGCCGGCATCGCCCGAAGACTTGGCCGCGGATTCGTCCGCCGCGCCGTGGTGTTCATCGGACTTGCTATGACTCTGTCGCTTTTCTTCAAACGGCTTTGACTGTCTTGGCTTTCTGAAGCACGTGGTTGCAAGCAAACTATTCAGACCAACTCTGTGCGTCTCATGTCTTAATTTCCGATTGGCGGACCTCGAAGGGGCATGAACGACGGAGGAACATTATGAACAGAGTGACAGGATTCGTCTTGAGCGCCGCGGTCGTAGTGGGGTTGGGAATTTCGGCAAGCGCGAATACACCGCATATCAATCGTCGCGAGCATAGCGAACAGCAACGAATTAGACAGGGGATTCAGAGCGGCTCCTTGACTCGGCGCGAGGCCGGCCGATTGGAAGCAGAGCAGGGACGTATAAGAGTCGACGAGGCGAGAGCGAAAGCGGATGGGCACGTCTCATACCGCGAGCGTGAACGGCTCAATCACGAATTGGACAGGGCCAGCCGCGGTATCTATCGCCAGAAACACGATTCGCAGCATCGAGGTCAGTAGAGCTGAATGTCCGTGATCAGTTGATGTGATCACACATTACTGCATCTTACTGCTGAAGCGGAAATGCAGGGGCGGGCCTCCATGCCCGCCCTTCTTCTCATTACAACCCAAATTCTGAAATGATAGGACTCTTCAATAGCGGTGAGAACGGCGGCCCGCACATACGTCGATTTTGAGCCGGCTTGATTCCTAATTGTCGCGGGTTTTATTTTTCTCCGATGGGTTCATAGCAACCGTGCTATGGAGGCCCTTCGCATTACAACGTCTTGGCGCAGCGGAAACCGGCGATTACCCATCGCTCCTGAGGATAGAAAAAATTTCTATACGTCGGACGTATATGAGAGCGAGGGGTCGCGTAGCTTCCGCCTCGGAGCACTCGTTGCCCTACGAAGAACTTGTCGTTGTACTCGTCGAACTCGCACTTGAAACCCGGATACGGCGCATAGTCCGACATCGTCCACTCCCAGACATCGCCAAGCATCTGATAACAGCCGTACTTGCTCTTTCCTCTCGGAAAGGAACCGACTGGACTCACGCCCCATAAGCCATTCTCATAAAAGTTGGCTTCTTCCGGAGAAGCAAGAGCCGATGCTTTTTCCCATTCAGCCTCGGTCGGCAATCGCTTTCCCGCCCACTTTGCATACGCCGACGCCTCGTAATAACTGACATGGCAAACCGGTTCTTCCGCGCGATCCCGGGCGAATGAGAGTCCGTGAAAATCTCTGATGAGCCACTGACCGCCTTCGAGTTCCCAGTACATCGGGGCCTGCCATTCCTCCTGATGAAGAAGACTCCAGGCGTCCGAAAACCATAATCGATGATCCTGATATCCACCATCGTTTATAAAGGCAAGATAGTCTCCGTTTGTGACGGGCGCATCATCAACGGCGTAGTCTTGCAGGTAGACGGAGTGGCGAGGCTTTTCGTTATCATAAGCAAAATCATCTCCGGCATAGCCCATTTCGAAGATCCCGCCGTCAATCTCAACCATCGCCGATTTGAAGCCCGTCGGCCTGAAGATCGGTCTCGGCGGCGCAGCATACTGGTCGCATAATAGGTGCTTTATGTCGTAGACAAGAAGCTCCTGATGCTGCATCTCGTGCTCGAGTCCAAGCCGGGTGAGCGAATTTATTTCAGAGCCCTGCGAATGGTCGTCGGCGTCCATGAGCAGCTTCATCATTGCATCGTCGACCTGTTCCCGGTATGCCCTTGTCTCGCGAACGGTAGGGCGTGATCTGGTGCCGCGCCTGTCTCGCTCTATTCGAGTGCCGAACCGTTCATAGTAAGAATTGAAATAATAAAGGTACTCTTCGGAATAGAGTTCGTAACCGGGCACGAATTGCTTCAGCAGCATTTCGAAGAACCAAGTCGTATGGCCCATGTGCCATCTCGGCGGGCTCATGAACGGCGCGGTCTGCACCACGTAATCTTCTATTTCCAGCGGCGCGACGATCTGAAGAGTTCTGGCGCGCACCTGCCGAAATTGTTCCAGCAACGATTGAGCGCTTGATTGTATGCCGATTTCTCGAGCGACCATTATTCCTCTCGTCTTTCGATGATTTGATTTTTGTTTTCTTGAAGGTCTCTGCGGCGCGATTTGCGGCCTATTCCGAGTGCCGCATAAATAGTAAAACTCGAGGCTGGATTCTGCCAACCCGACGCCGCGTTCGGCATACTTTAAAATAGAAATGGGGCGAGACTCTCCCTGTTTGAGTCTCGCCCCATTTTGCCTTTGAGCGTCCCCGCTGGCGGCGCCCGCGGACAAACCCTACAAGCTCTAAAGCTCGGTCGGTTTCTTCTTCATCTGAAATCGAACCCCAGGACCGGGTTCTTCCTTAACCGTGTAATCGGCCGGCGCTTCGAACAATGATCGAGCCGGTTCTTCTCTGCTTATATTGGAGAGGTGGAACGTGGTTTCACCCATTCTAGGGTCGGTATGCTTGCTCATAATCACTGTCTGGAGCTCCGGTGAATACCAGCGCTCAGAAACGATCAGAATCGGCTGTTCGTTTCCGATTTCGCCCGCCGGAATCGTGATCGTAGAACGAGTGCCTTCAGCTTCCAGGCCGTCGAACATCTTCTTGCCAAGCGATTCTTCCTTCGCTTCGTGTTTGTTCATCGGCCCGCCGCCGCGCACGCTAAACCCCGGGCCGCCGCGAGCCGCATTAACCATCACTTCCCCGGGAGCGGGAAGTCCTTGACGCCTGCGCGGCATATCTACGGTGGCGGCGCCGTCGGAAGAGCGCACGGTCACGACATTCATTTTTCGTGCCGTCTTGCTGCCTGGCTCGATCACGTAGTTGACGCCCGAAACAGGATCCTGAATGAAAATTGATTTCTGCGGCTCGTTTGCCGATGTCCATGGACCGATCGCTCGCAATACCTGTTCGCGGCGGGTACGGCCTTCGCCATCGCGTGCGACCGAGCCCTCGTTGCGGTGGACGATTCGATTTCCGTCGGAGAGCGTTTGCACGCTCTCGCTGATCGTCTGCGCCGAGTATGGAGCGCCCTTAACGACTCGGCCTCCGAAGCTCATCTCGGATCTTATGAATGTAAACGTGTCGCCTTGTCCCTGGATCGAGATCATCTCGGGCGCTTCATGTTCCCAGGTCGGCCCTTCGATCTGTACCGTTATTTCCTGCTTGGCTTCCTGCTTGGCCTTCGTTTCAGCTTTCTCCTGGCGGGCGACTGCGTTTAGGCAGTTCATCAAAAGAGCCAGAATACTAAGCGACACAATGATCAGTTTCTTTCTTTTCATCAAAGACTCTCCTTCCTCGATAACAATAGAGCAATCATCAATAGACAAATCTAATCGCGCGGGCCACGCCGTCATTCCCCACGACGACGTCCGCCTTGATCGGCTGCCCTGCGCGCTCGGTGTTAATCGGCAATCCGAACGATGCCAATGCAGAGCGCGGAAGCGCGACTCGCACGAGTTGCAAGCTGTCGCCGGCTACGTTTTCGGTAAAGCTCAACGGCATGAAATCGGTCGTTACTTCCGAGTCTCCCTGCGCCGAATTTCCTTTATCCGCTATCAGGGATTCGCGCGTCGCCTCGCCGTTCGAGGCCGTGTGCACCAGCGACCGTTTGTGTGTTGGGTGGACTGCCGCCTGCTTGCCGGAAGCATCAATATTCTTCCGGCTCCGGGATGGTTCGTTCGACACAGGTTCTTTGAGCGCCTGTGCCTGAGCACTATTACCCGCGGCAGGTACCGGCCGATCAATCGGCCGAGACTGGAACCAGGCCAGTGCAGCGATCGCCATAATGACTATCGCAGCAGCGGCCGCCCAGGTGAGCGGCCGCCGAGACGCCGGGCGGGCACGATGAACCGGCGCCGCGTTCCAGTTGTTCTCACGAAAAGCCGCGATCAAATTCAATTCAACGCGCGCGGGCGCCGCGCAACCGGACTGGCTCTCGGCGAGCATCGTCAACGCCGCAACTACCGAGCGCTCGTATTCCAATCGCGAGCAACATCGCGAGCATGCGGACGCGTGAGCCAGCCCTTGATCGCGCGCGGCGGCTTCAATCAACCGGTCTCGCGCCAAATCAACTAGAATAATCTCGAAATCATTGCACTTCATGCAAAACACCTCGCGGTCGTAACCGGTCGCGGCTCTTCAACGGTTGCTCGCAGCTTTTCCGCAAGCAGCGCTCGAGCCCTGTGCAAGCGGGAACGAACCGTACCTACCGCGCAGCCCATTATAACGGCAGCATCGGCATAATTGACCTCTTGCAGATCGCACAGCACGACCACCTCCCTGTAGCGAGGCGGCAGCGATAATACCGCGGCCCGCACCAGCTCCACGGTTTCGCTCTTCGTTAAATCGGCCAACAGGTCGGCGCGAGCCGTGAAGCGGTCGCCGTCCGCATGAAGGTCGATCTTCTCATCGTCGATCGCCGCGAATCTCTGATCCTGTTGGAGCCGCCTCAGAACAAAGTTTCGCGCGATACCATACAGATATGCTGACAAAGATCCGCGTTCGGGGTCGTAGCCGGCAGCTTCGCGCATGAGGAGGAGGAACACCTCCTGCGTAACATCCTCGGCGATGGATTCAGAACCTGACATCTGTATCGCGAATCTGTAGATTCCTCCCTGACGCCTGCGATACAGGATCGTGAAAGCCTCTTCGTTCCCGGCCATCATAAGCCGCAACAGATCGTAATCGCTTAAGAAGCTGCTTAACGCCATCGTCCTCGTGCTTAATGCCCGTTTTCTATGCTGGGCTGCCGGCTACCTTCATTATTCAGATATGGGCTGCCGGAAGTTCCCTTTTCTGCCCTTTCTTGACTACCGGACCGGTTTTCTGTAATCAAGAAGCCTGTCACAGTATAATCCGCCAAAACAAAAACGAAAGTGAGTGTAATGCATAAAAGCCCGATTAGCTCGATTCTTGCAATCTCGCTTCTTCTCTCCGTCTTCTGTCTCAAAGCACCGGCGCAAAACGCGTCACTTACGGCCATACGCTGCGGACGCCTTATCAATCCAATGGACGGCTCGGTAATCCAGAACGCCGTGATTATCGTAAACGGCGAGCGGATCGAGCAGGTGGGCGCCGGACTTGCAATCCCTGCCGGCGCAAGAGTCATAGATCTCTCGGGCTACACGGTCCTTCCCGGACTCATCGATTGCCATACTCACGTGATGTTGCAGCCCGAGGATGAGCGCGGGGCGCCGCCGGTCATCACGAAATCACAGGCTTTTCGAACCGTTCAAGGCGTAGCCGCCGCCAAACGCGATCTGGAAGCCGGATTCACGACTATGCGGGATCTGGATAGCGAAGGCGCCGGCTTCGCCGACGTCGCTCTTCGCGACGGCATTAATCAAGGCATCGTGCCCGGACCTCGACTCCTGGTTTCCACCTACGCGCTCACGATCACGGGCGGCCATATGAACAACGCCGGGCTCAACCCGGACATTCAAGTTCCGGAGCCGGCCGCTCTCACCGATTCTCGGGATGCAATGATCGCCGAGATACGCCGCCAGGTGAAGTACGGAGCCGATTGGATCAAGCTCTATGCGACTGGCACGCTCCGTCACGTGGACCCGGTTACGCTCGAGCCGCTCGGTCAAGTATCAGTCGATGAGGTGCGCGCGGTCGTCGAAGAAGCAAAGAGATGGAGACGCGATGTCGCGGCTCATGCCTATGGAGGCGACGGCGCGAAGAATGCGATACGCGGCGGCGCCAGGTCGATAGAGCACGGAATGTTGATGGACGACGAGGCTATCAAACTGCTGGTCGAACGCGGCGTATTCTGGTGTCCGACGCTCTCCGTCTATATTCCAGAGACCCGCGAAGACGATACCGATATGCGAAGGCGAATAGTCGTTCGTCACAGAGAAGTCTTTCAGAAAGCCATGAAGGCGGGAGTGAAGATAGTATTCGGCACCGACGTGGGCGCGTTCGAACACGGCACATCCGCGCGGGAGTTCTATAAAATGGTCGAATACGGAATGAAGCCTCTCGATGCGCTGCGGGCCGCGACAACGACAACATCTCAACTCCTGAGAATGGAAAAGCAGATCGGGACTATTGAACGAGGAAAGCTCGCGGACATAATCGCGGTCGAAGGCAACCCCCTCGAGGACATCCACGCGCTCGGAAAAGTCGCCTTCGTTATGAAAGCAGGTCAGGTGTACAAGGCTTCGAAGTGAAGCCTGTAGAGCCGAAATGAATTATCCGAGCGCGCTGTCGGTAAGCTTAAACGGCACGTGATACTTCGCGGCTCGCAACCCGAGCAGGGCGGGGGATACCGAATTCATCTTCCGATTAATCTCGACACGATCTCTTCAAGAACGGCGTCCGCCTTGGCCTCGATCTCTTCACGAGTTTGGTCCTGAATCGGATGTGGGACGTAGACCGCGTCATAGTCCGCGCGGCCCAACGCACTTGCCTGAGCACGAGCGGCGGTAATGAACTCAGTGGTAGCAACCGGAATAGACGCTATGCCTGATGTTTCGAGCCTTATTGAATCGTGCAAACTGCACGTCGTGCAGGACCCTCAGTCGGCCAGCGCTTCAATGACCGCGTCAACCTTGTGATCGCGCATTTTATCGAGCACGTCCGCCGGCGCGGGCTTGGTGAACGTCGGCTTCATCTCCCGTAAAACCGCCGCCACTCCGTACCGTTCGCGCAGCCGTCGCTCGATATGATCAAGAAATATGCTGCCTCCGGGCTTGCTGATGTCCAGCAGACCGATTGTCTTACCGACAAGCGTATCGAGCCGCTGCGCCGCAGCGACATGAGCGCGCGGCGTCTCATCAAGCGGATTGACCAGTGTGATTGGCATTTTCAGCTCTCCTCTCTCGAATCTTATCGGGTCCGCTTCCGCGGATATACAAAGCTGTAGTCGGATCATATGGGATAGGTCACCATCTGGCTGCCTCGCGGACCCGTGGCCCAGCTGCCGATTACCGCGGAGAACTTTCCCGCGGTTCCACCGCCAACGACGAGCTTGATCGATTCAGGCTCACGGAATTTTCTGTAGCAGAGCTCGCCGTCAATCCAGACTTCTTTGTACATTTTTACGAACTGAGTTCCTTCGCCATCGGGTTCGTTATAAGCCCGCACCGGAACGCCCGTATTTTCGAATAGAAATTCTCGCGCGGACTGCTTCGTGAACCCATCGCGAGCAAGTGTCTTTGCGTGCTCGGGGCAGATCACGACGATTGCCTCTGCGGCAGCGCACTGACGATAGCTCCAAACTGTAGCCAGCTTTGCGGCGATCGCTTTCAGAACCGCCTTGCCGGTTCTCGCGTTGTGCTCGCTGACTCCGCCGGGCGCCTCACCGGCGAAGAGGCTGATCGTGCTTTGATCCGGCCGGAACCCAAGCTCCACGTGCAAGGGCTGCCATGGGCTGTCTTCTTCGTTTTCAGCTATGCAGAAGGAGAACTTCCCCGGGTTGCCCAGCGTCGACATATCGATCTCGCCTGGCCGGGCGCCTCCAAGATTGATCAGGATCAACTGAAGCGCTCTTCCGACAGTGCTGTTGGCGCGCGCTACGTTGCTGAACACATTGCTTCGGCTTGCGAAGCCGAGCTCGCTTCGAATCGGGCCGTTTACGATCACCAGCGGAGCGGCGAAGTGAGTGGTCGCCTGAACACCGTGAATATTGAAACGCTCGTCGCAAACCGCTCTCAGCAGCGGAACCAGCACCCGCATCATCTCGGGAACGCACCCTGCCATCACGGCGTTCGCGGCGATCTTCTCGACTGTGGCGGCTCCGTAGTTTGGCGGTATTCGAGCTATCACTTCATCAGGAGCAAGCTGCGCGTGACTCAACATTCGCTCGACCCGTTCGAGCGTGGGCGGGACTACAGGCAGCGGATCATTGAACTTCTCAGCGCAATACTCATAAGGATCGATGGAATCTTCCAGAACGATTCGCGAGGCTCTTGCGGATCGGGTCGAGTACAAATCGAGCGAGTCCGCGGATTCGCCTTCCCCCATCCGCTCGAGATGGCGAGAGACGCAGCCCATCTTCCGTTCCGGCGCGCCATCGAAAGGTTCCGCAATGATAAATGGATCGACACCAGTCATCCGCGAGAGATCCGAGGCAATGGCGTTGAGGTCGCTTTTATCGAAGCCGCTTTGTGTTCGAGCGACCACGCCATCAGGTCTTAAAAGAAACAGCGTGGGCACTGCCTGCGGATCGAATTGACGGGTCACTACGAGGCCCTCGTCGAGCAATACCGGGAAGGTAATCGGCAGCCGCGCGGTCAATGAAGCGGTCCGCGGCTCGGCATCCTGAGATATGCCGATCACGTTTGCCTGGTCACGTAAAACCTCGAAGAGCCGATTTAGATATGGAATCGTAAGCTGGCACGTAGGACAATCCGTTTCGAAGAAGACCAGCAGCGCCGGCTTGCCTGCTGCATCCTCGGGAAACGACCAGCGCCTGCCCCGAAGCCCTGAGAGTGAAAAAGTAGCCGCGCTGTCGCCAATGTCCAACATCACTGAGCCTTTCTTAGTCTTTCTTTATCGACGAATGGACCAGCTTGAAGCGATCGCCTTCCCACTTGTAGAAGAAGAGTCTCTTTCCTTTTGTCTTAATTGAGCCAAAAGCAACAAGCAGGCGGCTGTTGAGGCGATATTGAGGATCGTACTTTTCCTGAAGCTCGCGTTGATCCTCCGCGCCATATACCAGATTGAATGGTTGAAAGAGCACATCGCCGGTTCTGGCATCAACCACGGCAAACTGCGCGCAGGCCGCTCCGCAGCCAATCTCGATTATTGTGTAGTGTCCGGCGAAGTTCGGTCCGTTCGCGGCTTGTTCCTTTATCGCGGTTCGATACAAACTCGCTTCTTTTGTGACGATGTGGGGCAGGGCGGGCTTTCCTTCGAATTGATTATCGACAGGATAGTCGTCGAACGCAGGCAGTTTTTCTTGCGCAACAGTCATTGTGTCCGCGACCGGCGCCTTCGCCGCGGGAGGGTCGACATCAATGTTAGAGCGGGCTTCAGGCGCCGCCCCTCCTAGAGCCATCATCAAGATTATTAGAAACGCTCCCACCACCGCCGCTCTCCTTCACACCCATTGGGTTAGCTTTCGGATGCATGTTCCCTGGGGTCGAATCCGAGTCATTGCTTCGCCCAGGCGCCTCCGAGAAAAGATAATGCCGTCTCAACGAATCGCGGCGCAATGTCGCCGAATATCGGCCCGTGTCCTCCGTTCGGAACGACCCAGAGAAATGAACTTGGAATCGCCGAGTACATCTCCATCGCTGCGTTCACGGGATATAAAGGATCTCGATCGCCATGAATTATCAGGGTCGGAGCAGCAATCGTGGACAAATATGGCGGCGTGAAGTTCACGTCGTCGTAGCTCTCGCTGAGCGCGTTCATATGCCGCCATAGCTGTCGAATCTGGTCATCGCCATGCACGTGCCATTGGCGCATCTGATTCCATTCCTGCTCGGTGCGATTATCCGGGTCCAGCGCTCTCATAGCAGCGCGGGCCGGAGCAGGAAAGTACGGTGTACCACTCACAAGAACCATAGCCGCGACGCGATTCGGCTGTTGAGTGGCAACGTGGAGAAGAGTCTTTGCGCCGAGGCTCATGCCTATTGCTTTGAAGCGATCGACCTTGAGCTTATCCAGTAGCTCGAATAGATCGAGCGCCAGTTGCCGGAACGAGAACTCATTCGAAGGGTTGGTCGATCGGCCGTGGCCTCGCATATCGGGAATGATCAACCTGTAGCCGTCGGGCGTCTCCTTGAATATAAGGTCCCAGGTCGCGCCGACTCCTCCGCCGCCGTGTATCAGCACAAGAGGCTCACCTTCCCCTCGCGTTTCGTAATACATCTCGATGCCGTTTATCGATTCGGTCGCGCCTTTTGAGTTGGTCATTTCTTGCTGCTTCAGCGGCTGAAATTCTCTTGTTTCATTTGGCGCAGGAGCGGCCTTTACTGATTGGCTTCGCCCGGAGCCGATTTCGCGCCGCTCTTCGAGAGAAGAAACTGCTCGATGAAATCATCGAGATCGCCATCCAGCACCCTATCGACATCGGATGTTTCGAATTTCGTCCTCACGTCTTTAACCAAGCGATACGGATGCAGGACGTAGTTTCTTATCTGTGAGCCGAACGATATGTCTCGTTTTGACTCTTCGAGCTGAGTGGTTTCGGCTCGCTTCTTCTCTATCTCGAGCTCATATAGTTTGGATTTGAGAATCTTCATCGCTACATAGCGATTCTGATGCTGGGAGCGCTGATTCTGGCAGGTCACGACGATGCCGGATGGCAGGTGAGTTATCCTGACCGCTGAATCCGTCACATTCACATGCTGGCCGCCGGCTCCGGACGACCGATAGGTATCGATTCTCAGATCCTTGTCCTGAATTTCTATTTCAATGTCGTCCGCAATCTCTGGATAGACGAACACCGATGCGAAGCTCGTTTCACGGCTCGATCCGGCGTTGAACGGACTGAGCCGAACGAGCCGGTGCACCCCGGCTTCGGGCACAAGCAGCCCGTAGGCGTACTCGCCGCTGGCGGTGAACGTGGCCGATTTGATTCCCGCTTCCTTGCCGGGTTGTTCGTCGACAATCTCGGTCTTGAATCCGCGCCGCTCACACCAACGGAGATACATGCGGAGCAGCATTCCGGCCCAATCCTGGGCATCGGTGCCGCCCGCTCCCGCATTTATAGTCACGATCGCATTGCGAGCATCATTGGGTCCGGACAGCAGTGCTTCTGTCTGTGTTTCTTCAACGTCTTTTTCGAGTTTATCGAGAGCGCTCTTCAATTCGCTGAGCGAGCCCTCGTCATCACTCGCGAATTCGAGGAGCACGCCGGCATCATCGATCTGCCGGCGAAACTGCTCGGCTTTCTGTATGGCGGTCTCGAGACGGCTGCGCGCTTTCAGGACTGTTTGCGCGCTTTCTTGATCGTTCCAGAAGTTTGGTTTTGTAAGCTCTTCTTCGAGTTTGGCGAGTTCTTGCCGCTTGGATTCGGGGTCAAAGAAACCTCCGCAATTCACCGGCGCGGGTTGAAAGCGTTTCGTACTTTTCTCTGAGTTCTTCAATCATCGAGTTGTTTGTTCCTTTTCACTCTATCTTTGATCAACGATGCAAAAACGAACAGTAGTCCGAGCGCGGTGCAGCTTACGGCGAAGAGATCTCCATGAGTGGTGTAGAACGTCGGTCCCGAATCAGTCGGATCGCCCGCGCCTTGTACGTTCCAGACTCGCGCTACGGCCTGAAACGAGGGGCAGACATCCGAAACTCGGCCGTACCGGTCGATTCTCGCCGAGTCCCCCGAGTTGGTTACCCTTATCAGCTCGGCGTTATTCTCGACCGCGCGAAACACCGAGTGAGCGAGCATCTGTCTTGCTATCGCGGTCGGTCCGAACCACGCTTCATTAGAGCTCTGCACGAGCGCCGATGCGCCTTCGAGTCTCAATCGGCGAGCAAGATTGGGCCTCGTGGTCTCGAAACATATGTTTAAGCCAAGGCGGGCTCCCGCTACTTCAAAAAGCGTCGAATTGGATCCTGCCGCGGTATCAGCCACCAGCGCGGGGATTCGATCCGCGAATGGGATAAAGTTCCGCGCCGGCACATACTCTCCAAACGGCATCAGCGCGATCTTATCATAGCGGTTAATCGGCGCTCCAGAAGCCCCTATTAACAGAGCGCTGTTGAATAGGCCCTCGTTTGGAGCGGGCCACCAGGTACTCATGAGCAACGAAACATTATTTCGTTTCACGAACTCAGCGAGCTTTGACTTGAGCGCGTTGTCGCGATCGTACGTGTAGTCGATCGGCGATTCCGGCCATATGACCAGATCGACTCCGCGTTGGCCCTTCGACTCCTCAGCGGCCGATTTGATGGCCCTTTCCGAGAGCGAGATTTGCCGGTCAGTCATCTCGTCCACGAACGCCGGGTTGTCCCATTCGGCTTGAATCGGAAAGTTTGGTTGCACCGCTGCAACCCTGACCATTCCCTTTGCAGGCTCACGGCGAATGGCCGCTCGACCGTATATCAAAGTCGTCAGCGCCAACAATCCCGCGGAGGTAAGAACGACGATGCCGCGTGTTCGCTCGAGATAGACCAACGCAAAAACAAGGGCCGCGCTTGCGTACACAACCAGGGCGCTCACTATATAAACGCCGCCCGCCCGAGCGATCTGTATAAGCAATGGCTGGAACGCCTGCGAATAACCGATTGAGTTCCAGCCTATGCCGGTCACCGCCAGCCTGCTCCACTCGCTCCCCACCCAGAGCAGCGGCGCCGCGATTATCGCGCCTCCGCCAAAGTTCTTGATGCAGATCGCGAGGCAGGCCGCAAATAATCCCGTGAACAGACCCAGAAGGATTCCGAAGAGCAGAATGATGAGCTCTGTCAACGGTATACTCACAGCGCCGTAATTGTGGATCGAGTAGCCAATCCAATGGGATGTGCCAATGTAGAACACTGTTCCGGTCACGGTTCCCAGCGCAAGGGATGTGAAGAACCTTTGATCCCGCGCAACTGCCATAATCAGCGGCGCCGCGCCCACCCACGCCAGCGACCAGAGACCCCAATCGGGAAACGCGAAGACCAACAAGAGTCCGGAACAGATTGCCAGCGCCAGATTGCTCGGGAACGCCGGAGACGATCTTTGATAGGGCAGGACTTTGGATAGACGAAGCCGGCTGGCGAGGATTTCCTCGCGGGTAAACGCGGGCTTAATGGCTTCTTCCGTATGGCGAACGCGAAACGCGCGCCGTAAGCCGGAACTTGATGGAGGTGAATTGATCAAGAGTGTATTGCGCGGGCCTGCCGGTTAATTCGACAAGTGTTTAGAAATCTCCGACCAGATTCTCCAGGTTCGATCCAGGCGCCTCACTGCGGCGGCCGACCGCCTGCGTCCTTTCATTCACCATTTCGGCCATGTATGAACTCCTGACGAGCGGCCCCGAAAAAACGGCGCGGAACCCAAGTCCTTCGCCATACTGCTGGTACTTCTCGAAGATCTCAGGATGTACATACTCAGACACGGGCAGATGAGCCCGCGTGGGTTGTAGATACTGGCCTATGGTAACAACATCAATCTCATTTTCTCGAAGATCTTCGAGCAGATCGAACACTTCGGATTCCGTTTCGCCGAGCCCCGCCATGAAGCCTGATTTCGTAACGACGCGAGGCGCGTAGCGACGAGCATTGTTAAGGACTCGCAGCGACTGAAGGTAGTCGGCTTGCGGACGGACGCGACCGTAGAGCCGCGGAACGGTTTCGACATTGTGATTGAATGTATCCGGCTCGGCGTCGAGAACGGTTCTGAGCGCGGTCGAATCTCCTTTAAAATCCGGCGTGAGCACTTCGATTTTTGAATCGGGGAGGCGATTGCGAACCGCTGCAATCGTCTTTGCGAAGTGTTCCGCTCCTCCATCCGGAAGCTCATCGCGATTGACCGAAGTAATGACCACATAGCGAAGGTCGAGCCGGGCAGCCGCATCCGCAACTTCCTCCGGCTCATTGACTAGTGATTGCATCGAAGCGCCGCGCCCGGTCTTTACCGAGCAAAAGCCGCAGCTTCGCGAACAAACGTCTCCGAGTATCATGAAAGTCGCGGCGCGCCGCTCAAAGCAATCGTTGCGATTCGGACAGCGAGCCTCCTCGCACACGGTGTGGAGCCCTTTCGAGCGAAGCATCTTCTTCAGCTCGTGATCCGCATCGGCGTTCCTGCGCGGTTTCCTGAGCCATTCCGGCAATCGAGAACCAGCGGGCTTTCGTTCAATCTGGACCAGCATAATCTTCAGCTCAACTCTGCGGTCTGATCATCACGCCTTTGCGGCCTTCCGTGGTAAGCTCGTTAGCCACGCGGTCGGCTTCGGCCTTTTCATAAGGGCCAATGAAAACACGGTAGAGAGTCTCGTCCGCGCGCACAGGCGCCTGAGTGTACGCGCTCTTGTAGGATTTCCGTCGCAGCTCGGCCGTTAGCTGATCCGCCTTCTCCGCGCTGCCGAATGTGCCAACGAGCACTACATAACCGGAGCCGCTTGTGACTGTTTCGGCGGACGCGCCGTCCGCGGCAGTCGGCGGCCCGATCGTCTTTGCGTCGACTTGAGTAACCGCGGCCGGTTCTCTGGTCACCTTCAAACCGGCCCAGAATGCGGCCAGAAGCAACGAGACTCCGATAATGAATATCGCTACTACGCTTTTGTTACTCATTCGTTTCTCCCCGCGAACTCATTACTCCTGCTCCTGCCGTTTCATTTTTCAAGGCCTCGACTTCAAGCGTCAGGCCGTGAAGGCCGGCGACCTGTACTTCGGCGCCCTTCAATATCAAGCTTCGCGAGCGCGCCTTCCATAACTCTCCGCGCACGAAAACAGTTCCTTCATCTTTAAAGTCGGTCTCCGCGCGACCGATTAACCCGATAATTGGCTGTTCTCCCACCGTAAGCTTTGCCCGCCGCGATTTGAACGCCAGCCGCAGCATTACTGTAACAAGAAAAGCAGTGGGAATAACGACGCCGAGGAAAAGGCCAAGGGGGAGCCTCAACTCGGGAGCGTCAACGTTTATCAGGATCAGCGATCCTATCACGGAGGCTATGACACCGCCCAGACCGAGGATTCCGAATCCACGGACGTTCGGCTCGATCGCAACCAAAGTGACCGCGAGCCCTAACAACGGCTGATTAATTTCCGGCCCTGCCATAGCAGTGTTGAGTGTCTCGATGCTCGCAGGTTTGACCTGATTTTTTTGCCTGAGTGTTTCTGCTCTCGATGTGAACGTTAGGAAACACACAACCACAACAGCGCCGATAAGAAGTGTGCGTTGTCTTAGCTGTGATCTCACCGTTGGCCGAGAGTTCGTGAACCGCGAAGAGTCTATCACAGCTTCACCTGAGAGCCGTTCTTAGAGCTTCAGTGAGGATTCCAATTCTCTCACGCCTGCGACGAGTTTCAGCATTTCGGAATCGCTGGCCGGCGCTCCCGATGCAACCTCCTCGCAGCGCGTCATCAAAGCCTTTAATCTTGCGGGATTCTTTTTGGCGCGCCTTGACGCTGCCTCAGCCAGCGCGGCGGATGAGCTTTTCGGTGGAAGGCCTGCGTACTGGCAGAGGCGTCTACGAAATTCAGTGTAGATGCTCTGCATGGCGATGTCGGTGGCGCGAGCCAGCCTTGTGATGACGGCCATTGAGGAAACGAATTCCAGGTTCGTGGTGCGCCTCTCCCGCTTCAACGGAAGCGGACGGGCGAATCTTCGGCCCTTTGAGAATACAAACAGCAGAATGATCAGACCCAATTGTCTCATCATCCAGGGGACCGGCGTGCCCGAAAAATAAGCCATCACGCCGGCCGTAGCTCCCCCGGCTCTTCCGCTGATACCGTAGCCGTGATGGTATTCGTCGAACGCAATGTCTCCCTCAGGGCGCTCGGCCAGTAGATTTAGCGCAAGCGTAAGGTTATCGGCCTTTGAGATCCCGTTGTTGGCGATGACATATGGATCGGTAAGAATGATGATGCGCCCTTTGCCGAGTTTGGTATCCGCTACAACGGTTCCGGCATCGCTTCCCACATGGGCGATAGCGGTACTGCTCTGCACTCGAACAGAGCTCGCAAAGTCGGAGAGCGATATCTTAGTGACGCCGCGGGTCAGATCCGTGGGCTGAAGCACTCTTGCTTCCTTGCCATAACCCGCCAGTTGAGTTGCTACATATGTGTGCTCGTCAAAAGGAACGCTTATCTTTCGACCGACCAAAACACACAGCTTCCCGGATGCGATCCATTTGGAAAGGCTTTCGAACTCGGCGGGCGCGGGATTGAACTCCTCTTCAGCATCGATCATTACCAGCGTACCAACGTTGTGAAGGCCCGGAAGATCGGTGAACGGATGCTCGAGTCGCTGGACGGGATACCGGCTTTCTTCCAGGAGCGAATAAAGCGCCTTAATGCCGTATGGCGTAGATCGATACGTTGACCTCTTTGACTTTTCCTCCGTTTCATCCTCGTCCTTATCGACCAGGAATGCGAGATTCAACGCTATCAAGGTGAGAAGGATGCCGAAGATCATCAAAACTGTGGCGGTATTACGTTTCATTCAAATTTCTTTTTCTTCGGCGTTCGGAAAGAATGCAGTTTAGGGCCCATCCGCTATAAGCGCAATTCGCCTCGATAAATGGAAATGCTTTGATTGTAGGCCGCCCGCCCAATATAATCGTCGCCAATTTCATCTCGCTCGATCTTTCGGCGCCGGAGGCAGAGCATGGATACAACGGCTTCAGTGGGCCAATCGTTACCTCATACAAAGTCAAAACGCAGGTTATGGCCGCTGATAATAACGGCGATCGTAGCTCTACCGCTCACGGGTATCCTGGTTCTCGGCCTCATGCCCGCGGAAGCGGATTTCGCGGGCGATGACGCTACAACCGGGGTCACTCCAGGCAGCAGCGGCCTCAAGCGAGAGTTTCCAGCGATGGTGATTCGGCCTGACAACCCGATCAACGATGCTCGATCAAAAGAAAGAATTGAACTGGGAAGGCTGCTTTTCTTCGATCCGATATTGTCAGGCGATAACGATATCTCATGCGCTACCTGCCATCATCCGGATCTCGGATTCACCGATGGGCGAGCTTTATCGATGGGGAGGGGCGGTCACGGAATCGGATCCGACCGCACGAGCGGTTCTCCTGTAAGAAGAGGAGCGCCGAGCTTGTGGAACGCCGCCTATAACAAGCTGCAGTTCTGGGACGGACGCGCGGCCGACCTGGAGCAACAGGTCGAAGGACCCATAACGAGCGACATCGAAATGGCTGAGAACGCGGATAACCTGGTTAAAGAACTAAAAGCTGTTCCCGAGTACACCAGGAGGTTCGATGAAGCATTCGGCGGAGAAGCCGGTTCGAGCATAACGCTGCGAACGGTCGAAAACGCCGTCGCGGCTTTCGAACGTACTCTTACCGCGAACAACTCACCTTTCGACCGATATGCCGCCGGCGACGCGGGCGCGCTTACCGCGGAGCAGCGGCGAGGCTTCAATCTATTTCGCTCCGGCAAGACGCGATGCTTCGAATGCCACGGCCTGCCTACGTTCGCTAATCGAGACTTCAAAATCATCGGCGTGCCGGACATCGATCCACAGAAGCCTGATCTCGGTCGCGCTGAAATCGAGGGCGGCGACGGCTATCGCTATGCTTTCAAAGTTCCGTCGCTTCGCAACGTCGTCTTGAGCGCGCCTTACATGCACAACGGCCGATTCAAAACACTTGAAGAGGTGCTCGATTTTTATGCCGCGGGTGGAGGGCCGGGGGTCGGTTTCAAAGAGGCGATTCCGGATGACAAGATTCACTCATATACCATCACTCCGCAGGAAAAAACGGATCTGATCGCGTTTCTTTACGCACTGACTGACGAGTCAAATCTGCCTGAGTTCCCTGAACGCGTGCCGTCGGGGCTGCCGATAGTAGGAAGGTTGAAGAATCCCGTTCACGATCTGATTGCTAAATACAATTCGGGGTCTGCTCGTCAGCAACAGGCGGCCCGCGCGCCGGAGACATTGACCGTTAAAGAGGGCGAGTCAATTCAGGCCGCCATCGATAAGGCACGTTCGGGAGATACGATCGAAGTCCATCCGGGAACCTATCACGAACAACTGATCATCGATCTCGATAACATCACACTTCGCGGCCTGAAGAAGCCAGCTACGGAGATCACGTCGAATACTTCCGCTTCCAGCGGAGACGGTGAAGGTGTTACTCAGCCTCAATTGGCTTCCGCGCGGCCCATTCTAGATGGAGAGAAGAAGCTTTCGGATGCAGTGATAGCAACGGGGAGTAATTTCCACATTGAGGGATTCGCGATTCGGCGCTATGTCGCCAATGGGGTCGTCGTGCAACACGCGCGAGGTCCGGTCTTCCACGACCTGGTTATCGACGACACCGGCCTCTATGGGATCTATCCGGTAAGCTGCACGGGCGTGACTCTGGAGAACTGCGTCGCAAGCGGAATTGCCGACGCGGCGCTCTACGTTGGACAATCCAGGGACATAGTCGTAAAGAATTGCGAAGCTCACGACAGCGTAACCGGAATCGAAATCGAGAACTCACTCGACGCTGTTGTCGAGAATAATTACGTGCATAACAACACGGGCGGAATTCTCGTGTTCATTCTTCCGAACAATGTCTCCAAGGCCGGCCGCGGCTGCAAAGTAATCGGTAATCGCGTCATCAACAACAACCACGAGAACTTCGGCAATCCAAACTCGATTGTGTCCCACGTGCCGCCCGGCACGGGAATACTGGTGATGGCGGCGGATGACAACGAAGTAGCAGGAAACGAAGTTCGAGGTAATGACTGTTATGGAGTAGCCGTATTCAGCCTCGAAGTAGCGTTTCCGGCAGGCACGGTGTTCGACGTAGGCGCGATACCCGAGCGAAACTGGATCCACGATAATGCGTTTTCCGACAACGGCAAACATCCGGCGGGTGCGATGGCTCGCGCGGGAATACGCGGCTCCGATCTCGTTTGGGATGCGAGCGGATGGTCCAACCGATGGGATGAGTCAAGCGCAACGCGCTCGACAACTCTTCCAAGCTCCAAATGGCCGAGCCTCGTCAGTCGGGCCTGGTGGCGTACTTTGAACTTCATGGGCAAGTACCTGTAGGTGAAACATTGGGACTGACAAATACTGAAATAGTCTTGCAGGTGAGCAAAGAGGCTTCGATAGAAACGAAGCCGGCAGTCCTGCCAAGCCTGGCAGGCCAATGCGTCGCTGAAGTTATCGGCACGTTCATCGTGATTCTGTTGGGAGACGGAGCTGTAGCGGCGGCCGTGTTGACGGGCGCGCTGGATGGATGGGCGGTCGCCGTTATGTGGGGCCTTGCGGTTACTTTTGGAATTTACGTGGCCGGCTCGATTTCAGGAGCGCACTTCAATCCCGCGGTCACCATTACTATGGCTATCCTCCGAGGGTTTCCTTTGAGGCGCGTAGTTCCGTTCATCCTGAGCCAGATTGCCGGCGCATATCTGGCATCGGCATGCATTTACGGTTTGTGGCGCGGATTCTGGTCCGGCGCTGCTGAAAGGCTCGGAGTTTCGATCGGTCAGCCGGGCAGTCAAAAGCTGATGATGATCTTCTCGTGCTTCTATCCCAATCCCGGAAGTATCGGCATCGATGCAGCCGCGATGGCCAAGGTTTCGACGACAGGCGCTCTGTTGACCGAAATCGTATTGACGATGTTTCTGCTGTTAATGATCTTCGCGTTAACCGAAGAAACGAGCACCGGCACTCCGCAGGCGGGCCTGGGTCCGATTTTCGTCGGGCTTACCGTGACCGCGATAGTGGGCATAGGCGCGCCTTTGACGATGGACGCCGTTAATCCGGTTAGGGATTTCGGGCCGCGACTATTCGCGTACACGGTCGGCTATGACAGAGTCGCCTTCCCGGGGCCTCGGGGCAACGAGTGGTGGCTCTATATAGTTGGGCCGATAATCGGCGGTGTGCTCGGCGGAATCGTATATCGATATTTTGTGAAAAGATTTCTTCCGGCCAGGAACTAAGACCTGGCGCTGTTCCGGTCCGGGACGCTAGACCTTGAACAACTTATCGAATGCTGACCTGGCATCTCTTGTCGGTTCTGTTGCCTGTGTAGTCTCGCGTTCCACTGTCTTGCGAGGTTCAAAGAATTCGCACTCGTTTCGCATGTCTTTCTTTGCAATTCGCTCCGTTACAGGTTTGCGGCACTGAAACCGGGCGCCCGGATCGAAATTGAGACAGTTTTTGCAGGTATGAAGATCCGATTTGCATTTTTGACATTGCGCTGAGAACTCTATTCCACCGACCTCGATCCTTGTTTGAGTGCCGCAAAGCGCGCATCTCGTTACTTCCCGAAATGCAGGCATCCGCGGCGCACGTACATCTGATTTTTGCGCTTTGGCGGGACGCGGTCGCCGGTCGCGATCGTCGTCCTGCTGGTATCCGCGCTGTTTATACTTCCTATCCATTTACTCTCCTGTTGGTGAGATAGATTTACAGCCCTAAATTTTTAAATAGACTCTGGTTGTCAGAAGCCTAGTGAACGTTTAGTGCTTGTGAGACTCTAAAACGAGTTCAGGGTTTTTGATCCGGGTCTTAGAGGTAGAAAAGTCAATACTCAACACCACAACATTGAGGCGTCTTTCCCCTTATACAACATTGCAGAACGGTAATCAACATTTATTTCTTCGGCCTTTACTGAATTCCTGCTCGATCGCCGGCAGGCCGAACACAAAAGCCTATGCAAGCTTGCTGCCGCGGCTTTCCGGCAACGTGAGTATCATTAATGCGCCCGCCAGAAAGAACGCTGAGGTAAGAGCCAGCGCCGATCCGAGGCCGCTACGAACGGCTAACGCGCCGATGAAATACGGTCCCAGCGCACTGAGAGCCCGCCCCGTGCTATACACAAACCCTTGTCCCGTGGCGCGGGCCCGCGTCGGAAAGATCTCCGCCAGCATCACTCCAAATAAACTAAAGTAGCCGTGTCCGAAAAATCCGAGGAGGGGGCCAAGCACCATTAACGCAATCGGGCTGCGCGCCATCTGTCCATATATCGGTACGAGAATGGCGGCGCCGATAAGATAGATTATGAAAGCAGGACGGCGGCCTATTCGATCGGCAACAAATCCGAATGAGAGGTAACCAAAGAAGGCTCCGGCCTGCATCGGGATTACCCAGGCCATTGATTTTACGATTCCGAGACCCGCTCCGCCGCGTTCGACCGGGCTCTCCAGAAAAGCCGGCAGCCATGTGAACAGCCCCCAGTAACCAAACATTACCAGGCCGGTCAGTAAAGTGGCCTTGATAGTCTTGCCTATCAACTCGCGGCCGAAAATCGCGGCAAGCGGATGCTGTTCTTTCACCCCTTGCTGAACGCGGCTCGCCCATACTTGCGGTTCCTTGACCCCTTTCCTGATCCAGAAAACTATCAGCGCGGGGAAAACTCCGACCACGAACAACCAACGCCATCCGATAGTCGGAAGGATCGCGGCTGTGAGCAAAGCTGCAACCATATAGCCTAGTGCCCAGCCCGATTGCATGATGCCGATCGCCTTAGCACGATGCTCCGCCGGCCAGGTCTCACTCACAAGAGCCGCGCCCGAGGACCACTCGCCGCCCAATCCAAGGCCAAGCGCAGCCCTCCATATCATCAGTTGTACGAAATTCTGCGAAGTCGCCGTACCGAGCGAGCACAGCGAATACGTAATTATGGTGGCCATCAATGCACGGGTTCGGCCTATGCGGTCAGCCAACACGCCAAAGAGCATTGCACCAAAAGCCGAAGTGACAAGGGCCGCAGAGCTGAGGAGACCTGCGATGTCGGCTCCGTACTTGAACTCATTCTGCAGCGTGGTGAGCGCCATGACGTAAAGGACAAAGTCCATTGCGTCGAGCATCCACCCCAGCATCGCCGCAATCAACGTGTTCCACTGGTCTTTGGAAATATCCGAATACCAGGGCATCGCCGGAGCAGTGGTATCCTTTGATTTGATCAGTTCGGGTTGTGACATTGTTGATCAGCGTCGATTAGCGCCGCACGCGCGAGTGATTCGAACGAAGCTCAAGACGAGCGGCGTCTCGCGCGGCGAAGCAGGAAGAGCATAAGCATACCCACGAGCAGGGTTGATCCTCCTCGCACCGCAAACTTCACCCAGAACGACAGCAAGACTCCGCCGGCCAGATACAGCCTGGCGAGCACGAATGCCGGAACGTACGCCCAGATTTTACCGAATATCAGAGTCGCGCCTGTCAAAAATGACGCGAGGCCCGCAGTCACTAGGATCACCAATGGTACGGTTCCGTCCGGAATCGCCAGATATTGACGAGCGACGACTATGCCGACGCCTGCCAGGATCAACAGTATCCCCGCTATTTTTACCGTTACCAGTGTGATGTCGATAAACTCTCGACGGCTGGGTCCTCCGACTGCGTCCGATCTCCTGAAGTAGTCGCTTGCGTTGCGCTGAATAGATAATGGATCGGAGCCGAGAATCAAGAGCGCGACGGACGCGGCGAACAAGCTCAATGGATACTCAAAGCCTCCTGGCCCCACGAGTCCGTTTTTCCAATGAACCTGGACGATGGCGACAGCCATGACGCAAAGATGGCCGAAGGCTCCGAGCCGAACCAGTACTCCGGTCAACAGCAGTATCGCCCCTCCAAACTCGGCGGCGGTGACCAGATACGCGATCCATGCGGGAATGCCCAGGGGGGCCATGACGTTTGCTCCAAACGCAGGTATGTCGGCGAGCTTTTGCAGTCCGTGGGCAAAGAAAATGACGCCAACGATAAGCTCGAGCGGTAGTGCGGCCCAGGAGGATTTGATTTGAAATTGCGTCTCAGCCATCGCAGGATCGTCTCGATCCAGGTTTGAAGAACAAGCCGGCCAGTCGAATCTTTCGCGGCCTGCCACACATACAGCGCAACCCGGAGTCTCAGCCAGAGACTCTAACTACCGCACAGCTAAACCAAAGTAACATTAGGCGAGAGGGGGTATTCTATTATCGCGGCGCGACCTGTACAAGCCGCAGGCGCAAAAGGTCGGAAAGGCTGGCGCACCTTGACAGTCCAGCCGCATCATAATAGGTTACTTGTTTCCGTTTTTTCCGCCGGAGTGCACCATCATAATGTTTGAAGCGCTTTCAGACAAACTGAAAAAAGTGCTCAAGGATCTGCGGGGCCAGGGCAGATTAACCGAGGCGCACATCGACAGCGCTATGCGTGAGATTCGCATCGCCCTGCTCGAGGCGGACGTCAATTACAAAGTCGTAAAGAGCCTTGTAGACAGGCTTAAAGCGAAAGCGGTGGGAGAAGAGGTCGTAGGCTCGCTCTCACCCGCGCAGCAAGTAATCAAACTCGTATACGACGAGCTTGTCGATGTACTCGGCGGCACATCCACCCAACTCTTATTCACCAAGCGAATTCCCAATGTAGTAATGATCGTCGGCCTTCAGGGCTCGGGGAAAACGACGACGACCGGCAAGCTGGCCAAAATGCTTGCGGAGCAGCAGAAGCGGTGCCCGCTTCTTGTATCGGTCGACGTTTATCGTCCCGCTGCCCGCCAGCAACTCGCCCTGATTGGACAATCGATCGGTATGCCTGTCTTTGATGTACCGGGCGTCGATTCACCGCTCGAGCTTGCCAGACAGGCCGTTCGCGAGTGCCAGCTCGTGGGATACGACACGCTGCTGCTGGACACGGCAGGCCGCCTGCACGTCGACGAAGAATTGATGATCGAGCTCCAGCAGCTCAAGCAGGAGACGCTGCCTTCGGAAATCCTGTTCATCGCCGACGCGATGACCGGACAAGACGCCGTTCGCTCCGCTCAGGAGTTTCACGAGAAAGTCGGCATCACCGGCGTAATCCTCACGAAAATGGAAGGCGACGCGCGAGGCGGAGCGGCGCTGTCGGTCAAAGAAGTAACCGGCCAACCGATAAAATTCATCGGCGTAGGCGAACGCTACGACGCGATCGAACCCTTTTATCCGGACCGTATTGCACAGCGGATACTGGGAATGGGCGACGTGCTTTCTCTGATTGAGAAAGTTCAATCCGAAGTGGATGAGGAGAAGGCCGAAGAGCTTCGCCAAAAGATCGCCCGCGACCGATTCTCTCTGGAAGATTTTCGCGATCAGCTTCGCCAGGTCAAGCGAATGGGCTCCTTCGATAAGCTGATGGACATGCTGCCGTCAGGATTGTTCGGAGGCATGCGAGTGACTCCCGAACAGATGGGTGAGATGGAGCGGAAGCTTAAGTTCACGGAAGCCATCATCAACTCGATGACACTCAAAGAGCGCGAAGATCATTCGATACTAAATGCATCGCGCCGCAAGCGAATCGCGAATGGAAGCGGTACCACGGTTCAGGACGTAAACGCTATGGTTCGCGAATATGTCGAGATGCGAAAAATGATGCGTATGATGACCGCGGGCGGACTCGGAAGCTTAATGGGGGGACTCGGCGGAAAGTTAGGCGCGGGACTGGCCGGCGGAATGGGTTTCGGCGGCCGGCGTAAGGCTACCAAGCGCAGAAAGAAGAAAAAGAAAAAATGAAATCAGCGCGGGGGCATCTCGATTCCGCTTTGCGGCGAGGATTGGGCGGCCCGATTACTCGTATGATAAAAGAAATCCAGTTCTGGGCTGGAAATTGCTCTGGGTTGGAAATTGCAAGGACGGAGGTGCGGATTGCTTTCAATTAGATTGACGAGAATGGGTGCAAAGAAAAGGCCATTCTACCGGATTGTAGTTGCTGAAAAGCGCTCGAAACGCGACGGCCGTTTTGTCGAGTCGGTTGGGTACTACGATCCGTGCAGACGGCCGGTTGAGGTCAAACTGAACCACGACCGGCTTACTTACTGGATAGAACGCGGGGCTCAGCCGTCCGACACGGTGCGGAGTTTGATTAAACTCAAACCGTCGCCTGTAAGCGCCGACACTGCATAAACGCTAGGACGACACGGTGAGCATGGCTCAGCCGTGAACGGCTATTGCATCTGCGTTCTTCCTTCCCGACCAGCCAATAAATACGGAGGTGGCTAATGAAGAACGGGTCGATAAAGGAGCTGATAGAAGAAGTAGCGAAAGCTCTGGTGGACAACCCGGATCAGGTCGCGATCAATGAAGTAGAGGGGGAGGCAACTACGGTGCTCGAGTTGAGAGTCGCTCAACCGGATTTGGGCAAGGTGATCGGCAAACAGGGCCGTACCGCCCGAGCCATTCGAACGATCCTCAGTGCGGCCGGCATGAAGCTCAGAAAGCGTTTCGTGCTCGAGATTCTGGAGTAGTGAGCGCGTCTTCCAAAAATGCAGCCCACGGCGACGTGGTGATTGCGCGGATAGTCAAACCACATGGGGTCCACGGGGAAGTCGCATGCGACATAGAGACCGATTTCCTCGAGCGGTTCGACGTTAACAACGAGGTCAGGCTGCGAGCGCGAGACGGCTCCAGTCTGAACCTCCTGATAGAGAAGAAGAGGTTCGTAAAGGACCGCGTTCTTTTGAAATTTCAGGGCTATGACACGATGGATGCGGCCCGGGGTCTCGTGGGCGCCGGACTGGTCATCGACGAATCCGATCGAAAGCAGCTCGAGCCGGATCAGTTCTACGAGCACGAACTCGTAGGAATCGAAGCGGTCACACTCGACGGAAGGCCCCTTGGAATCGTGAAGAGCTTGCTGTCAACCGGATCGGCCCCGCTTCTGATTATTGAATCCGCCGGAGGAGATGAAATTCTAATTCCGTTTACCTCCGAAATATGCGTTGATGTAGATCCGGGAGCGCGGCGCGTTACTGTCAATCCGCCCGAGGGATTGTTGGAGTTGAATATCAAACCGATTAAGAACGCGCGCTGATCCGCTCGAAGATGAGTCTCCTGTTGAAAGGCTCGGGCGCGCTTCGAACTTCACAGATGCGGTTCGATATCATAACGATTTTTCCGGAGATGTTCCGGGGGATCTTTGAGTTTGGAATAATTCGTCGGGCCGTCGAAGCGGGCCTCGTCGAAATCGGCATAAGCGATCTTCGCGACTACGCGGAAGGACGGCATCGTCAGGTGGACGATAGGCCATTCGGAGGCGGCGCGGGTATGGTGATGAAGCCCGAGCCGCTGTTTCGCGCGGCCGAAGCCCTCGCCGCCGAAGATGTCGCACGCTCGATTGTATTGCTCTCGCCGCAAGGCAGGCTCTTCGATCAGAGCGCTGCCCGCGACTATGCGTCGAGAGCACACGTGATTTTGATTTGTGGCCGTTACGAAGGGGTGGATGAGCGAGTGGTTGAGGGGCTTGCGACGGACGAAGTTTCCATTGGTGATTATGTTCTCTCCGGTGGAGAGATACCGGCGATGGTTTTTGTCGATGCCGTGACGCGGCTGCTGCCGGGAGCGCTTGGATGCGATCAGTCGGCTGCGGAAGAATCATTCAGCGACGGCTTGCTTGATTTTCCCCAGTATACAAGGCCCCCTGAGTTCCGCGGTATGCGCGTGCCGGATGTTCTGATTGGAGGCAATCATGCTGAGATCGGACGATGGCGTAAACGCAAGGCGATTGAAAAGACATTGAAGCGACGGCCTGATTTGATCCGGCCTGATCTGATCGACGCTGTCTCAGGTTTTGAACGCGAGCAGGGCGAAATTGAACTACCCGCCGACGAGCGTGAATACGAAGATTGAAAAGCGAGGTGCTATATGAGCCATTTATTGGATTCGGTCGACAAGAAACAACTCCGCAGCGATATTCCGCAGTTTCAGCCCGGCGACACCGTTCGCGTTCAGGTGAAGATCAAGGAAGGCGATAAGGAACGCCTTCAGGCATTTGAGGGTATAGTCATCGCCCGGAAACATGCAGGCGTACGCGAGACAATCACCGTCAGAAAGACCAGTTTCGGCGTTGGAGTCGAGCGCATCTTTCCGCTGCACGCAAGCATAATTGAAAAAATCGATGTAGTAAGGCGCGGGCGCGTCCGCCGAGCGAAGCTCTACTACCTGCGGCAACTGCGCGGAAAGGCCGCGAGAATACGCGAGCGAGATACACGCGGCGAGCGAGCCGCGGCAGCAGCGGCAGCCAAATCAGCCAAATCAGCGGCGGCGGCCCAGGCTGCGGCTCCCGTCGAAACCGGCTCATCCACCGAAGGGACCGAGTAAGCCGCGAGATCGCCGCTGCCCAGGTCATCGCTGATTCGACCGACCATAGACCTGGACTTCTTTTTTGACGATATGAGTCCTCGGCCTGAACGGTATGAATCCGTAAGGCCGAGGAGTCGTCTCCTCGGTTTATCTTTTATTCTATGAAGACGCGGCGCGAAATGTTGGAAGAATTCCTCGCCGAGGATCCTAACGATTCTTTTTCGAGATACGCGCTTGCACTCGAGATGGAGAAAGCGGGAGAAGAGCCGGCGGCCATCGCCGGGCTCGAAAAGGTAATCGCTCTAGATCCAAAATATGTCGCCGCCTACTATCATCTCGGGAGACTCCTGGTAAAGAACGGACGCGCCGAGCAAGCTCGTTCGGTTTACACGCAAGGACTGACGGTATCCGCTGAAGCAGGCGATCAGCGAACTCACAGCGAGATTCAGGACGCAATTGATTCTCTCTGAGAATCTCATTTTCCGGCAGGCTCCCGCTCCGCTGTCAGCCGCAGCTTCTCGCCGATGGGCTGAATCAACCGCTTCTTAATGGGACCGAATAAGCTGAGTAATCTCCAACCGAGTGTTCCCCTAATCCGCTTGAGCTCAGCTTCGCTATTCCTGAGCTGAGAACATACCGCTTCGTAAGCGGCCGCCGGAATGTACATATCGACGGCCATATTGTCTTGAGCCTTCGCAAGCGACCCCAGATACCGCACGTACTCCGACGCCGCCGCCGCTTCATCAGCGCCGGGGAGCGCGCTCCGCTCGCTGTGTTCTTTCAGCACCTCGTTGTAAAGCGCTTCGATCTGATCGAGAGCGCTATCAAGGCCGGCATTAGAACGCATGAAGGTGCAGACCTCGGCCGCCTCAAGCGGATCGTACCGAGCAATTTCCTGGTAAATCGCATCCGCATCGACGGGCCGCGGCAATGCGCGTAAGCCGAAGTTCAAGGCTCGCAGCCGCGGAAGCTCCAGGGTCGTCACCATACCTCCCAACCCGATCGTATCGCATAGAATGACCGCCGCTCCGACCGCAAGAGCTTCGATCGCGGCGCGGGCCTTCGCGAAAACAACATCATAGTTCCCCAGAATCGATTCCGGACTCACGCTCGTGTTATTTGCGCTCATACCTATGATGTCGAGCTGGAGACCCGCTCGTTCGCACGCGCTTCGAATCGCCATTGCAGCGGCCGAAGCCGGGCTGACATTGTTGCTGAAGATCAGGGCTCGCTCGGGTTTTTGCGGAAGGCTTGCTCGCCTCTGGAATCGATTGAGATCGGCGAAATTGTGGATCGTCTGAACCAGCTCTTCGGGTATCGCATTTTTACTCACTATTCTGTCGTAGCACGCTTCATCCACGGCTACATAGCGCAGGATTCTGGGATGAGCCGGCGGCTCCTCCTGCCAGGGCGTCGATCCGTGGCAAAAATACACCCCGGGAGTCGAATGAAAGCGGAGCAGTGCAGTCATTGTCTCGATGTGATGGTGTCCGTGAATCAAATCCGGCGGGCGCTCGACCTGCTCGAGTGAAGAGACAATCTGTACGCCCGCATCTTCCAACTCGCGGGCCACCGGGCCAAGCATACTACTGTAGGCGACCGGGTTGTGACCTCGCGCAAGAAGCCCCGTCGCCAGGTCGCGCACGTAGAGTTCGGTGCCCGAGCGATGCGCAAGAGTGTTGTTGGTAATGAGTATTCTTGCCATCAGGTTTCGTGATCTCGCTTCCGCTTGAGTCGCGGCCGCGCCAGACGATTCTTCGTGAACCGGCCGGATGGGTCAAGGACATCGCGGAGCCGCGCAATTTCCTTGCAAGTCGTGGCAACGATTACGATCTTCCTCCGGCTGTTGATGGTAGTCACGGATTGAAATGTCTATGCCTGAAATTTTATGCAGAACGAATCGATATGCGGATATTCATAGAGCGGATTGAAGCCCGGCTACAGATACGATTAGAATATTACGGCAGCGAGAAGTTGGCCTGGAGCTGATGATGTTAAATACGCTTTTAATCATTGTGTTTTTTTTCTTCGCGAGCCTGGACAGCCTTAGCATACGCCAGAATCCGAATCCCCGCCCCAGTTCGAACAAATCGTCAGCAAATTCAGAGCAGGGTAAAATCGACGACCCGGAGCAGGGCGCGCTTCCGGAAGAAGTGCGCCTTCGTATGAAAAGAGAGCGCGAAGAGTCCGATTATCGAAAGACGGTAGAAACCGCGGCCCAGCTCCTCGATACGTCTGTAGACATCGCTAAGAGCTACAAAGAAGCAAGTGTGCTCAACGACGAGAGCTTCAAAAAAATCTCCGCGATGGAAAAACTGGCGCGAAAGATCCTGGCGCATCTCGGCGGCGATGTGGTGGAGCCAAAGGATGAAAAAGAAACCGTGTCGGTTCCCGATGCGATCGATCAAATGATCATCGCCGCGGAAAACATCAAAAAGCATCTGACCACCGACACGCGCTACGTTGTTTCGACCGAGATGATAACGGAATCGAATCAGATTATTCATCTGGCCCAGCACCTCCGCCGAGGTTCAAAACACGGTAATTGATGCCTATTTTGAAGCAAGAGAAAGGACCCGGGTTCCCCTCAAAGGGTGTCATCGCGCTAAGCATCTGGCTGGTTGCCCTTTTAGCGACCGCTTCGGTACCAGGCAAATCCGCGCCGTTACATCTTCTTCAAAAGAACGACGATAAAAAGCAGGCGGAAAAGGACCAGGCGGTCCGGCTTCATTCAGATCTCGTAGTGGTAAACGCGACCGTCACTGACCAACAGGGCCGCTTCATTCACTCTCTTAAAGCCGGCGACTTCGTGTTGCGGGAAGACAACGCCAGACAGTCTATTGAATCGATCGAAGCCGCCGAAGCATCCTTCGCGGCCGCGATACTGGTCGATATGAGCGGCAGCATGGAATATAAGTTCGGAATGGTGCGTGGCTCCGCGGCCGCCTTCATCGAGCATATAGGAGAGGATGACCAGGTCGCGGTTTACGGATTCAATGACAAGATCAGACAATTCCAGGATTTTTCCAACAATCACTACATAACCGACTACATCTGGGATGCCGAAGCGAAGGATGACACTCGTTTGTACGACTGCATAGATACCGGTATCGAAGCTCTGTCGAAGCGGCCCGAGAAACGTCGAGCGATCTTGCTGATTTCGGATGGATGGGACAACACGAGTCACAAGGCCTCCATGGACTCGGTGATGAAGAAGGCGTTAAGCGCGGGTGTTGTGATCTACAGCGTGGATTTGATCGAAGATGAATTCCTGCTCGGGGGCGGCTCCGCCGGCCCAATGTTAAGACGAGGGCGCGCGGAAATGCAGGAGTTTGCGCGGCAGACCGGCGGCCGCTACATACATTCGCCGCAGGGCGACAAAATCGAGGAAGCATTCACCGGGATAGTCGACGAGCTGCGCAATCAATATACGCTCACCTACTACACTACCAACGAGAAACGCGATGGGCGCTGGAGGACATTGAGCGTCAGCCTGGCGCGTTCGGGGGCCGCGATTCGGACTCGCCGAGGCTACTACGCGCCGAAAGGCTAGCTGGTACTCACGAGCTTTCGCCGCAGACGCCACATTGTGAGCGGCATCGCTACCCACGCGGAGCGAGGAAGCCTCAAAAGATATTCCTTCAACTCGGTTTTCTCCGAGGAATCAAGAGCAATCTCGCAGGACCATCGGTCGAGTTGCTGATTGATCCGCTGAAGCTCCGCCGCCCCGGTCGATGCCTCTCCCGAAATCGCAAGATGCTCGAACATTCCAGACTCGATCAGTCCTTCTCGTAGATGATTGTTCAAATGTCGAATCAATCGGTCTTTAGCCGACAAGATACGGCCGTCGAGAAGATGATCCATTTCATCGATAATCGGGCACGCGGATTCGCAGGATGCTCCGGCATCGACGGTCTTGTCGTTTGCCGCGCCGCCGGTTAACGCAAACAAGAGCAGGTTGAGTTCTTTATAAGAAAAGGTCGAGGCCAATACGTCCATTACCTCTGATTGAACTCGGTCCCGGTCATGCCTACAAGCTCCCGTATTCGGAACTCGGCGCCCGTAGCTTCGGCAATTCGGCGGCATTCTTCGAGGTCGATGTTAGGCAGGCGAACCACGGACATTGTTACCCTGATCCCCCTGCTTGCCGCGGCTCGGGCAAACTCGAGCGCGCCGTCGTACGCGAGATCCGGCCAATCAGAGCGAACTATTCTCTCGTACTGTTCGCGATTCGGTGCATTCAGGCTCATTGAAATCTCGTCAATGACTCCCGCGAGCTCCGGAGTTATATCGCGGCCGTGCAAAAGCGAGCCGTGACCGATCGAATCCAATCTGGTTCTTCCGCCGCGCGTCTTGACCGCGGCCGCGACCTCCTTCAGCACATCGAGCTTGATCGTCGGTTCGCCGTAGCCGCAAAACACTATTTCGCGATACTGAGTAGGATCGCCGATCGCTTCGATTACTTCGGCAGCCGACGGCTCCTGGTCTTCAGTCAGGCCGAGGTAGTAGCCCGAAGCAACCGGATCGTCCACTCTTGTGCAAAAAGCGCACAGGCTTGTGCAACGATTCGTCAGATTCACGTAGAGGCCGTCGCGGATTTGATAGACGATTGTGCGCTGTTTGGCCGCCTCGGTCTGTTTCCAATCGCCGAGCCGGAAGAGACGTTTGAAATTGACGGAGGTTATTCGGCCGACGTCTTCAACCGTCAGGTTGCGCAGCTCGGCAATCCTGCGCGCCGCTTCAACGACAAAGGCGGGCTCATTCCTCTTGCCCCGGTGAGGCTCCGGAGTAAGGAATGGACTATCGGTCTCTATGAGAAGTTTTTCTATAGGCAGGTGTTTGACGGTTTCACGCAAACCGGACGCGCTCTTGAACGTGATCACGCCCGATAGCGAAATGTAGAAGCCGAGCTTGATCGCTTCCTCGGCGAGGTTTCGGCTTCCAGCGAAGCAATGAATGATGCCCGGCAGTTTGGAGCCCTTCCATTCCTCTTTCAGAATCGCGATCGTATCGTCTTCGGCTTCGCGAGTGTGAATGACGGCCGGCAGTCCGCGATCTCGCGCCATTTGCAACTGTCGCCGAAACGCGGCCCTCTGAATTTCGCGCGGAGAGTTGTCGTAGTGATAGTCGAGCCCAATCTCCCCCCATGCAATCACCTTTGGATGCGACGCAAGA